>OIGD01001201.1_pt1 | contig 25285 bp, 23 predicted proteins | sample 1582211 | NCBI WGS metagenome assembly OIGD01 (sample SAMN04414078, study PRJEB24778) | human gut metagenome | material: faecal | host: Homo sapiens
TGCACAGGCCCGGACACGGGGGAGGCAGGCTGGGCGGCTCCGGGAATGCCAGATACCATCAAATTCGCCTGCGCCGGGATTCCCGCCGCAATGAGACATGTAGCGGCTGCGCCTTTAAAAAAGAAGCCGTGGCGCATAGTTGGAGATGTTTTTGACGCGCGTATTTTCATTTAATATTTCTCCATTGATTCCACTATGATTTTTCCGCCCTCGCCGACGCGCACGACCATTTCGTAGCGCTGCTTTGCGGAGATGTTGACCCCGAGCTCATTCGGAACTAAAACCGCAATGGGCGCCCCGGAAACCCCTTCGCTCACGGAGATTACCCTTCCCTCGCCGGTTGTCGCAAGCTGAACGTCCATCTGGGCGTTTAGCGTGTATTTATTGCCCCGCAAGCCGTCGGGAGAAGATATGTATATCGAGTATGGGAACTCGTCGAGACCCGAGACGTTTTTCTTCTTAAAATATATAAGCGAAAGCGCAACCGCGACCGATACAATCGGTATAAGCAACGCCACAATTATCGGAGCCGTTTTAGATTTCATATAAATTAAGAGTATTGCTTTGCCGCCGCCTTCGCCAATGCGCAAGCGATGGCATCTTTACAAAAATAATTTTGCGCGTATGCCCGCTGTCTGCAAGCTTTTTTGCCCGCGAGCGAAGAATACTATTGCCATTTTCTCGCCTTGCAGCCGTAAAATACGAATAATGCGGCTATGATTGTTTGGATTGCCATTACGGCGATTGAAATTCCGGCGTCTGGAAGATACTCCCAGACTGCGCGGGTCTGGACATAGGCATCGTAAATGCGGGTATCGCGCATACTCGACATGTATCCAGCCCAGCCCCAATAGGTCGATATAAAAGGCCTGCAAACCCATTTTAAAGCCTCCGGCAGAGCTAAGACGACCCCAGAAAGCGGAAGCTGAAAGCCGACAAGATAAATCGACACTATATTCGCCTTTTCCGGTGTATTGAAAAGCGAACTGAACGCCAAGCATACGGCGGTCATCGTCACGCACGACATCGCCAAATCTGCGGCCTGTATTGGGAATCCCCCCGGAAATTTGCACACGAACTTTACGAAAGCGCACATCCAGATTCCTTGAAATACCGCAAGCGACGACGTAAAAATAAGCTTGGAAAGCGCGTACGCAGAGGGCTTCAAGCCCAATAGGCGCTCCTTCTCGTAGAGGGCTCTCTCGCCCGCTATTTCGCGCGCGGAATTGTTTGCGCCCATTAGCGCGAGCAATACCACCTGAAAGAGGATCAACCCTGTGACTATCGCCGAAGTGTTTGCGGCGCTTATTTGCATTTTAAGGCTTTCGCGCAATTCGTCGAGGGCGCCGAGGCTGCGGTCGAGCGCGAGGCTCTCTATCTGCGGCAGCCCGCCTATCGCAAAAATGACAACCACTATCGGGAACCCAAAAGTAATCGCAAGGGTCAAGAGTAGATACGACGAATCTCTGAAAAAAAGCAAGTATCTGCGCCTAAGCAGCATCGCAAGCTGCCTCAAAAATCCCGTACCCGCGCGTTTCGGTAGCGAAGATGCGACACCGCTATCCACGCAGGCCTCATCCGCGCCAGATTCTTGTTCGTCGTCGCGGAGGGCGAGCCATTCAGACACGTCCAGTTCGTTTAGCCTGTCGTAAAGCGAAAGCGGGGAATCTATTCCGAAGTGCTTTTTGAGGTTTTCGGGCGTTCCGCTAAAAACCACCCTGCCCTTGTGTATGACAGTCACAGTATCGAAGTAGTCGAGCTTCGCAAGGTTGTGGATTATGCAGACGAAAGTTTTGCCGCGGCTGTCGCAGAGGTTGCGGAGGAGATCGAGTATGGAATTTTCCGATAGGGGGTCGAGGCCCGAAGTGACCTCGTCGCAACACATCACGGCAGGATCTCCAGCAAGCTCAACACCAAGCCCTATGCGCCTAAGCTGTCCGCCTGAAAGCGACCCCACAAGTTTTTTAGCATGCTCCGCAAGCCCTATCGTTTCGAGTATCTCGCCGAGCCTTTCCTCTCTTTTTTCGGTGGGAACTCCCGCGATTTCAAGGGCTGATCCCACAGCCTCCTCCACCGTAAGCATCGGATGCGCGCAGGTAAACTGCGGCGCAAACCCGACTTTCCCGACAAGCTCATCCGGGGATTTTATTTGTTCTCCGGCGAAAAACGATTTTCCTTCAGCCGGTATTATTTTTAACATGGCTTTTACGAGGGTCGTTTTTCCGCAGCCCGACGGCCCTATTACGGCGTTCATTGCGCCGCGCTTAAATGCGACGCTCGCAGAGTATAGAATGGGCTCGGGACTCTCTGATGGGGATACTGTCAGGTTCTGGCAACTTAACATGTACGGTAAAAAAATTAGTATTGATGTTCAGTATTTTTTTAAGCTAAATGGAGACATGAGAAATTTCAAGATTCTAATCGCGGCGGCGGCAACATTTTCGGCAGCGAGCGCGTTTGCGGTTGAAATAGACAACGACGCCATAAAAAACAAGTCCAAGTTCGGGATACTTTTCCCCGACAACACGTCGTATTACGCCAACGCAGACGCGGTGGTATCGGTGTCGCGCCAGAGCTATTATGCCGGCCCCCTTCAAATTACGGAAGTTGTAATAGACATATTGGGCTCGCCGTCGCAAGTCAGGATATACAACGCGCAGATGGCGCAACCCTTAAACGAGGCGGAAAAGCTCGCCCAGTCGAAGCTCCCAGAGAACCTTAAACCTTACGCGAAGATGCCCGATTCCGTCAAGCAGCGTCTGACCGACGCCCAAAGCAACGCCGCCCAGGCAACCTCCGCCCCGCAAATACAAAAAATGTTTCCCGCCACTACGAATTCAAAAACCATAGAGTTTATAGTGCCGTCGGTCGAGGAGCTCGAAGAGTTTTATACGATATTCTCAAATGACTTCATTGGCAACATAACCCCCGAAGACAATCTGTCGGAGGCTGCAAAGACTTCCCTAAAAAATTCCGCCCCGGGCATAAAAGGCAAACTCTACAAAATTTTGCCTCCGGAAAATATGAAAAATTTGTACGATATATTTAATAAAAAATCGAAAAAATGAGAATAAAGACACTATTTACAATTTTTGCGGCAATAGCCGCACTTTCAGCCTCCGCGCAAACCGGCAGCGAGCCGCAGGCAGGCGACATCGTTCGCCAAGGCAACTCCATATACTATCTGGTAAGGGTTTTCGCTACGCCGGAGCAAAACGCGGCCTTCCAGCGCGATATCGACATTATGCGCCGCCACGCGACTGCCATAGACAAATGCAAACTCCGCATCAAAGAGATAACCGACGCCGAAAAGACCTTTGAGAAAGACCCGAAGAAACTCGAAGCCCTCGCCGCCGACAAAGCCCGCATATCCTCCGCCCTCGACAAGCTCGTAAAGGACTTTTCCACTAACGAGGAGGCAATGAAAAAGCTCTACGGCTTCGTTTCCAACAGGGATTACCGCATCACCTATGATGAATCCAACATTTGCGTGCCCATTACGAAGGAGGAGCTTTCCGAACTAAAATCCAAAGACGGCAAGAAGCTCGACCCGCTAAAAATAATTACCCGCGGCAACACCTCCCTTTACATTTTAAAAAATATATCCGGGGCGCGCGCGAACGAAGAGCTGCAAAGAATGCTCGGTTTTTCAATATCGCGCAAGAACGAGATAGACAAACTGCGCACGGAACTCGCCGGAACAGTAGATCCGCAGGCTCAGCTTAAAATAAGCGCAAATATCTCCGCCGCCGAAAAGGCGATGCAGTCAAACGAAGAAAAACTCAGGCAAAAGTACGGCATCGACAAAAATCAAAACTACACGGTGGAGATATCAAAATCCAAAATGTATCTCGTAATCACCCCGGAAGAAGAGCGCGAACTGCGCGCAAAATTCGGCGGAAAATAGCGTTATTTTTTAACAACAAACTTTGCGCGGCGCTTTTATTCCAAGACTGATTTTTAGGAGTCTTGGGAATTCGCCGCGCAATGCGATACCCTTCCGCATGGGAAGCAAAAAATATTTTAATATTTTTTATAGCACGTCCGCTCTATATGCGCCCCCCCCCCGCTTGGACTGACTGCCGGCATGCAATGCGCTGAGCGTCTCTGGCGCATAATTGTGTGCATTCAGGGACAAAAGAAGCCGTACCCGCTATCGGGAATTTTCCGCAAAGTTAAAAGATCAGCTTAAAGAATTCCCCAATCGCAACTAAAAACGCCTCCGCACCAAAAGGCTCTTTTACTCGCTGCAAACAACAAAAGCCTACTCTCCGTCCGGCAAAACCTCGGCCTTTATCAATTCGTAAAATTGGCGCATGTCGAAAATTATGTTTTCGAGATTCCGCCTTCTGCCTTTCTTTCCCAATACATCGGAACCCCTGCCAAATATATCGAGCAATACCCTCTTTATAAATTCAGGCGGAAGCGGCTTTATCTCGCCGCTCGATAGGGCGAGATCTACACATTTTGAAAATTTTTCTGATTGCAAATAAACGTATTTTTTAAATCGGGGCTCCCTTTTTAATGCTTCAAGATATAGGCAGTTATAATCAAAAACGTCCATCTTTCTGCCGACCGCGCGCCCCAAAACGTCCATTAGCTCGGCGAGCCTGTTTGACACAAGCAAAAGCGTCTCGCGCAGGGTAGCCGGCAAAGGCACTCCGGGATCAGGGAAAAACCTGTCGCAAAAATAGAGCTTGAAAGTCTCGTAAACCAACTCCCGCTTAGTCTTAAAATAGCGGTATGGAAGGCTTCTGGAAAGATTAAGCGCCTTTGTTATGTCGCCCGTGGACACCGCGTCGACGCCGTTTTTTATCATAAGCACGAACGCGGCCTCCATTATTCTTTCCTTTGTATCTTTCATCTTCCCGATTTTGCCGCAAATATGGCAATCGCGCGGGAAATAGCAACAAAATTACTCAACATTCCCGTATAAATGCCCACTCGGGAAATTTTTTATTTTTGCATTTAATGCATTAGCCTGTTCCAATGAATATCCGCACACGCTTCGATTAGAAAAAAGATAAAAACATTCAGCAAATCTTAGTCTTCGGATTTTACGTCGCCCCCTGTGAGATAGGCGATTGTTGCGAGGGCGTCCTGCCAGTCGTATTTGGCGGAGACGGCGTCCGCCTGTGCCGATGTGTACGACACTTGGGCGTCCGTGCGTTCGAGAGCCGACGCCTTCCCGACGTTAAAGCGCTCCGTGACAAGATCCAAATTCTCCTTAGCGACCTTCTCCGCCGCGAGCGCAACCTCGTATTGCTTTTTCGATTTCTCGAGATTTAAATGCGCCGTAGTCAGCTCCGCATACGCCTTCTGCTCGTACTCCGATATTTGGCTTCTTGCGCTCCTAAGCTCCGAAACAGCCTGCTCTATTGCGTTCATATTTCTGTTTCCGTTAAAAATATTTTGAACCATTTCCGCGCCGCCGGCGATGTTCCAAATGGCGGGCGGAGTGAATGCCATGATATTTGCCTCGGGTATCGATTTTGCCCCCTCCTGAATGCGCCTTACGATGGAGCTTAGCGACAACTCTTCAGTTGTTCGTTTGTCCCAGTCGTCCAGTTCGACAATCGCCATGGCGACATTTTCTCCGCTTCCGCTAACCATGCCCCTGCCGTTGACAGTCATGTAGTTTTTAACGCCGCCGATTTTTTTAATCATATTTTCAAATTTTTTTGTCGCGGCCTCCGTGCGCGAGAGTGATGCGCCCGGCGGAAGCTCAATATCGCACATAATAGTGCCCTTGTCTTCCATAGGGATAAATGAGGATTTCAAGTATCCGAATAGGAAGTAAGACAAACCTACCACTGCACAGAAAATGGCAAATGTAAGAAAAAGCCTTGCGGCGAGGAAGCCGACAATTTTCGTATAAAGATTCCTGCCGCCGTTTATTGCGAAATTCACAGGCTTAAAGAAAAGCTTTTCCGACAGCTCCTCCTTTTTTAATAGGATTGCGCACAGCGCCGGGCTAAGCGTAAGCGCCACAAGCGTCGATATTGAAAGGGCTATGCACATTGTCACTGCAAATTGCGTGTAAATTTCGCCTACCATTCCCCCGTAAAAAGCCAACGGCACGTAGCAGGCGATTGTCACGAGGGTCGTTGCAATTACAGCGCCCGTTATCTGCTTCATAGATTTAATGCTCGCCGTCTTTGCATCTACTCTCTCGCGCAGCATGACCGACTGGCAGTTTTCGACAACGACAATAGCGTCGTCAACCAAAGAGCCGATAACCAATATAAGCCCGAACATCGTCAGCAAATTTATGCTGTACCCAAGCGCGTACATCGCGGTAAATGTGCCCACGAGGGAAATCGGGATTGCGACAGCGGGGATAAGAGTCGCGCGCCAGTCTTGAAGGAATAGATACGTTATCAGAACTACGAGAACGAGAGCAGAAACGAGGGTGACGACAATTTCCCGCATTGAAATTTCTATAAATTTTGTCGGATCGTACGCAATCTCCCACGATACGCCCTCAGGAAAATTTCTCGATAGCCTCTCGAGCTCCTTTTTGACTGCGTTTACCGTATTGAGCGCGTTGGCGTCAGTAGTTTTGAATACGCCGAGGCCGACGGAACTCTTGCCGTTAAAACTGCAGCTTGCGCCGTACGAGTCCGCCCCAAGCTCAATTCGCGCGATATCTTTTAGGCGCACGATATTTCCGTCGTCGTCGTTTTTGACGATGATATTTTCAAATTCTTCTGCGGTTTTTAACCTCCCTTTGATGTCGACTTTAAATTGCAGGAAGTCGTTTCCGCCCTCAGCGCCGACGAGCCCTGCGGCAGCCTGCAAATTCTGGCTTTCCACGGCGTTTTTTATGTCGTCGGTGGAAATGCCGAGCCCGCCCATTCGTATGGGGTCCGTCCAGATGCGCATAGAAAATGTTTTGCCGCCGAATGCGTCGGCCGCGGAAACGCCGTCTATGCGGCTGATTGCATCGGCGATGGTGGTCGAGGCATAATTGTTCAACTCAAGATCGGACATGTGCGACCCGTCCGTCATTAGCTGAAACATTGCAAGCAAGTCGCCTGTGCGCTTGCGCACTTCAATACCAGTCCGCTGGACTTCGCTCGGCAGTTTTGCCTCGGAGCGCTTGACGGCGTTTTGCACTTCGACCATTGCGATGTCGGAATCTGTCCCCGTCTTAAAAACAAGCGAGCACGAGTATGTGCCGGTATTTGAGCACTCGGAATCAAAGTAAAGCAGATTTTCGATTCCGTTTAAATTAGCCTCTATGACAAGAGCCACAGTATCCTTTAAAACTTCAGCGCTCGCGCCACTGTAAGTTGCCTGTACGCGGATTTGCGGCGGCGATATTTCCGGATAGTCCGCAACAGGCAGCTTGAATATGGTAAGCGCGCCCGTAATGACGAGCAGCAAACTTATGACCGCCGCAAAACGCGGGTGCTCTATAAAAAATTTTGAAAACATGGCGCGCCTATTTTACAATGTCTACTTTTGCATTTTCGATGACCTTGTGCACGCCGTCACTCACGACGCGCTCGCCTGCTTTAAGGCCCGAATTTACGAACTGCCTCCCGCCGTCCATGCGACCGAGGGATACGTTCCTGCGTTTAGGGACGTTGTTGTCGTCGAGTACAAACACATGGGGGGAATCTTCGTCATACATGAGTGCGGTGCTTGGTATGACCACTTTTTCAACCCCCTTTTTGTTTCCAAGATAAACCGCAACTGTATTGTTTGGCAGCAGCCTCGACTTTGAATTTTTAAATTTTGCAAAAACCTGGATAGTGTCAGTGGCTTTAACCGCCTCGTTGTTGACAAACTCGATGGCGCCCTCCTCGTCGAAAAAAGAATTATCCGCCATTTTTATCCTTACGGTGCAGTTTTTTTTCAGGCCCTCGATGTCCGAGAAATTATTTAGAAAATCTCGCGTGCTCATTGAAAATTTAACCCTTATGGGGTCGAGCTGAATGATGGTCACCAAAATTCCGGAAGACGGCGTAATATAATTTCCCTCGGTGTAATTGGTAAGCCCTATTACACCTGATATGGGGGAATAAATGCGGCAGTGCTTGTAGTCGTCCTCCGAAAGTATGAACTCCGCCTTGACGCCGAGCAAAGAGGCTTGGTACGACTTATATTGGCTTAGTGCGCTTTCCATTTCGTCTTTTGTGGAAACACCTTTCTTATACAGTTGGTCAATGCGCTCGTAGTCGTTTTTTGCATATATGAGCTTAGCTTCATATTCTGCAATTTTTGCCTGGTCCATTTTCATGGTGGCGTCGTAGCGCGTGTCGTCAAAAACATACAATAGCTGGCTTGACAAAATCGCCGTCTTTGAAACCGATTTTTGTGAGGTCTGCGGAAATTCTCGAAGTGATGTCAACCGACGAAATAGGGACTACCCTGCCCGTGTATCTATACTCCGCAAGCTCATATTCTGTCGTCGCCTCGCAGACTGGAACGGAAATTCTTGGAGCGCCTGCTTCAGAGGGCGGCTGCTGCGGAGCGGCCGAAAGGGGCGAAACGAGAAATGCCGCAATTGAGATATGTAAAGCGATATTTTTGATGGATTGCTTCATACGAGTTCTTTTTCGAGATTTATTTGAAGAGAGCGCAATAGGTTTGCGAGGGCGATAGAGTCTTCTCGCGGGAGGTTGCCTATTGCTTTAAAAAAGTAGTCTATTTCAATCTGCCTTATTTTAGATTCAAGAAGCTCTAATTTTTTTGTTTTGGAAAGAATGATGTTTCTGGAATCGCAAGTTGAGCGGGATTTGCATATAAAGCCGTGGCGGACAAGCCGTGCGACGGATTGGGAAGCGAGACTTTTTGAAATTTTGAATGTTTTTATAAGATCTTTAAGCATAATATCGCCCTCCGCCTCCGCGAGAAAACGCAGTATTTCAATTTGCCCGACGCTTAACCCGTAAAGGCGGTGGTTATCTTTGTGCGCTACAAATCTTCTCATTTTTTCCGCGCACGCATTACTTGTCACATCATTAAAATTTTTTCCAACGTTTGTTGGTTCAGTTCCCCCATTAGGCAAAAATTTAGTATCTACGCAAATCACATCACTCTTTTTTAGCTTTGAGGGAATTTCGCCCTCGTATATCCTGAAACTTGATTCAACCGTAATTGAATCTACCTTGTCTTTATCTATCCCGGCATCATTAAATTCATCTTGAAGTATTTCTTTTACTTCTTGGCTATACATTTTCCCATTATGAATTTTTGCCTCTCTTATTACCACTACGCTTTTTGATATCTTACTGCCATAAATAGCAATATTGTTATTGTCAGACAATAACTAGAATATTTCCAAATATTTAAATGTCAACTTCAAGTAATAAGTTTTTAAATAATCTTATCCTTTCCATTAACATCGCTATTTACTCTATATGCTTTAAAGTAAAATTTTCTTTCCAAGTTCCGTCATATCCGAGTATTTCTTCTTTTATCTTTCTTCCATTATCAGAAATTATCCACCTCAATTTTTGCGCTTTCCCTACCATTTGCCTATTGTCGTATTCTTTATATTCAGTCTTCCAATATATTTTGCTCTCAGGGGTACCATTTTTAGGGAAGTCTATATGATAAACAGAAAGATACCATGTTGTAAGAAACCCCTTTTTTGTTTCTTCAATTACCTCATTTAACTTTATATAATATATTCTTGATTCGTTAATATTGGGGAAAATGAAAATTAAAGGCTTAACTGTCTTTTTACCGTCAATTTTAATTTCCGGAAGAAGCACAAATTTAGTACATGGGTTCTTTTTCCTGGCACTTTCATCGCACAACATATAATTCATCCGATAATAAGAAATATCTATTCCGCCAAATTCTAAAACGTAATCCCTAAATAAAAAATTTTCACGAATTGGAAAATTAAACATTGATGCTATCCCATGATTAGAAACTGCACTTATATTTGTTATATATCTTCGGTCATCTCTATAAGTCCATTTACCCCTAAAAGATTCTATGAATCTGCGCATATTAGTAATTTTTTTATATTCTTCAGATAAATAACTTTTGTCCCCGCTTAAAAATTTCTTATATTCTTCTATAAAATCATCATAAACTAATCTATCATTTGATTTATACAATGATGAATAATACAACCAGTAAAAATCAATAGATTCAGATACTATTTTATCTAAATTTTCCTCGTTCGATTTCTTAAATACTACATCTTCAACATAAGGATCTTTCCCCCATCCTCCCCATCCTCCATATATATCTCCTGCAATGACGTTAAGATTGCCATTTGTTAGAGTTATATTTATAAATCTATCGGATTTTCCCTCCTGCAAAGGGATATCTTGACCAATATAATATAAATTACCAAATAACCCTTCCGGGACTATATCCATTGGAGAAATTCTTCCAGTTAGTTTTGATAGATTAAAATCATGAAATGAGATGTTGTATTCTCTATATAAAAATCTTTTAAAAAATTCATCATACTCGATGAAAGACAACTCAGAAAACGAATAGTTATAAGATAATTGATACGCATTCAATATAGAATCATCAAATTTATTGATCATGTATGATCTAATATATATGCTATCATCTAATTTTTGTATGGATTTATAAAATTGAGATATGGACTCTGCGTAGAGATGCGTATCTTTATCTAATTCTGCATTTAACTTTATTTCAATTTTTGAGCTTATCCAATCTCCTCGCAGAGAATTAAAAAAATCATTATTTAATATTGTTGACGCATGTAAAGATATTGTGTTTGTCAAAACCAATCCCAGGGATATTATATATTTAATATTATTCATGATTAGAATGCATCTATTTTTGACGTAGTTGGACTTTTTGCAATATCTTTAGCTTTAGGAGCATTTCCATTTTTATCTTTTATTTGATCAAGTGTTTTAGCGCTTTTAGATATAAATTTCTTATCATGTGAATCATTTTTTGTTTGTGAATATGCTGACCATTTATCTTGCGTTTGATTTTTTATATCACCATAATATTCATGTTGTTTATCGTCCCAATCCGCAACAGTTACATCTGTCTCATAAAAGCCATAATCATTTGGTGATCCTGAATATAATGCAGGTCTTACAGAAATTTCTATTTCATCCTCATTACTAACAATATTCATATAATTACCTTCATCTTGTAAAAATCCTTTTATTTTTAAATTGTTTACATATCGTTCCCCATTTTTTTCAGTGGTATTTTCCTTTGATATTTTATTTGCTACTACTACCGAATCTCTTAATTTAATCTTACCATCAAAATCTTTTACAACTATATCTATTTGTACAGCTATAAAATCTTTGTCTATATTTACCGGAGTATCACACGATCCTAAAAAGGCAATCCATATATTTGGAACCCCAGGATTTACCTTTCTATGCCAAATTCCTCCATCTCTCATTTCTTTTTGTGGAGATCTAGGGTAATTCTGAACTGCCCAATCTAATCCATAGGGATCGAATCTGCCCCATGGGTTGTTGCCGCAATAGATGTAGCAATTTAAACCGTCTATGTATTCCAGCGGATCGGGAGATATAAAACGCATTAATTTTAGATACCTATATCTCCGCCCTTCGTTCACAAATCCGTCTTCAACACGCTTTGTGTTGTTCATAAACTTGTCCGCTGGCTGCGTGCCGCTTGATCCTTCTATATCACCATTACCTAGGTATCTAAGCTCCGATAATATGCTCCCTCCAGAATCCGTCGTCGCTACTATGTCTCCGCGCAAATTGTAATGCTTATAGTTTAGCCCGCTACTGTCCGCATCCTCTGCGTACAATACACCTCTAAGACGCTACAAATATAGTAATAGGATAGAAAAAATACTATTTTTTGTTTCTTATATTTTTGTAATGTTCATCAATTATTTCATTAACTCTATTTTCTATTTTTTCTGATAATTCTTTGTCACTTTCTATTGTTGATGTATCGAGAGTCATTACTAATGAACCATACCAATACGCATAAAAGAAATTTAAAGCCGCATTTTTCGCAATTCTATCGTTATCATTAGAAAATAAAAAGTCGCTGTCTGGATATATCGATAATTGTGGTCTTTCAAAATAAGATGTGAACTGTTTTTTCCCATCAAAGTAAGTTGCTATAATCAACTTATCGTAGTAGATTTTCTTCTTTATTATTCTTGATAAACTAACCATAACTTCATCTTTTGTCGCACGACCAATAAATAACGCCATATTATTAAAAATATAATCAGGCATAGGATATATATTATCTTTATCCTTAATATGATTTATGTTTGAAGAATCAGATATTATGAGATATTCTAGTGGGACTCCGATTGGCTCATGCAACTTCTTCGATATTAAAATATATTTTATACCTTTTTTTTCAAAATTTTTTGACAACCATTCATCTGAAAACTTTACATTAAATTCTGATTTCCGGAAACGATCTATTTCGGAAGCAAATTTTTTTTGAGCCGCATTTTCTTTATATTTTGGATTGTATACTTTCATATATCTCTGCGGATCGCTATACAACAAAGAGAAACCCGCTAAAAAAAATAATATGAATATTTTTATTTTCATTGCTGCCTCATTTTTTATTTCTAATTTTTATTAACTCGTTACGCTTTCTCATCCGTTTCTGAGATTGTTTTTTTTTCATAATCTTGCATTTTTTGGAAAATTTTTTCAAAAAGCTCGGGATTATCAACTTTCCCTAGTTTTTCAGTTATATACTGATCTACATCATACGCTATACGTTCCGGTTCACCAACTGATCTATTATACTTATTTTGCTCATCTAATGCTCTCGATTCTCTTTTAGTAATACGTTCTCCAGTATCTCGAGTTATTTCTATATCACCATCTTTTATTTTATCAACATCATCTATTTTGTGTTGTGATTCATGTACAAACTGAGACTCTACAGAAACTTTACCTATCTGTGCATTTCCCTTTCCATTGTCAATTAGATAACCTTCATTATTTTTTGCATCATCTACACTTATACGTATTACGTTTTTTTCGGATATATATTCATTTCTATTTTTCTCATCGCCCAAAAGCCATGTGAAACTTCTATCCTAACATTTATGTCATCACTATTATTTATTCTATAAAATGCCGAATTTTTACCCTTTCCATAATTATTTCTTGATATATTTTCGATTATATTTTCAACATATGCACGATCTTCTTCGTTCAAATAACTTAAATCATAATATAATCCATAAGTATCGAATCTGCCCCATGGGTTGTTGCCACAATAGGCGTAACAATTTAACCCGTCTATGTATTCCAGCGGATCGGGAGATATAAAACGCATTAATTTTAGATACCTATATCTCCGCCCTTCGTTCACAAATCCGTCTTCAACACGCTTTGTGTTGTTCATAAACTTGTCCGCTGGCTGCGTGCCGCTTGATCCTTCTATATCACCATTACCTAGGTATCTAAGCTCCGATAATATGCTCCCTCCAGAATCCGTCGTCGCTACTATGTCTCCGCGCAAATTGTAATGCTTATAGTTTAGCCCGCTACTGTCCGCATCCTCTGCGTACAATAACCCTCCTACGCCGCCGCCCATATCCAAACCGCGATAAAACCTTAGCGTATTGCCTTCATCCTTCTCCAATACTGATGTACCACCGAATAACTCATTCTCACCGTCTCTACATTTTCCCCGTCAGGCAATTCGCGCTCTATCCTCCCCATTAATCTTCCGCGATAGTCGTACTCATATTCTATTATCCGCTCTTCATTCTCTATTTTTATCATTCTTTAAAGTTCTTATTAGGTTTTCGAGTGTATTTATTATATTTATCATAGTTTACTTACCTCCAGGAATTTCATCTGTTTTTTCGGATACGCCTTCTTTCATGAATGCGCACTCCTGAGTTTTTCATCGGCTCACTTAAAAAATAACTATTAGTATAAAACATAATATGTGTATAAGTCGAAAAATCCAAAAACTTAATATATATTTATATATAAATATATAGCGAAGTAAAGATAAAAATATTCTTTTTATTGCAAAAAATATTGCAAGGAAGGTATTAGAAAATATTTATATGCCGACAGATTTTTCATCCTATTCCATTTTTTATTTGAGGATTGCCTTAGAAATGAATGGATTAGGCAATATAAATTGTAAGAAGAACTTTCGCTCTATAAAAAAGCTTTCTTTCAAAAAGACGTATTCTTCTCTATAAGTATATAAATTTCCACCACAGAGGGCTTAAATCCAACGCGCTTTGCGACGTGTCTTTTAAAGCATTTGACTCAATAGAAACCTTTATTTAAATATACCTTTAATTGTGCAACAATTCTATTAAAGCGCCGTTCCTCGCGCTCACTCCCATGACATAGAAAATTCTTCGTCTTTAAAAAGCGCCGCAAGCCCCGTAATTTGCTTTAACCTTAAAATCTCGTCGGCGCTCATTCCCAAGTGTTTTGAAATCCATGCGTCGGATTTCCCAAGCTCGGAGAGTTCGGCCACGATATTGCTCATTAAATCCACGTCGTGAGAGCCCCTCGCACGGTTGTGCCTTATTGTCGAGGCTATGCGCTCGCCAAGCGGCCTGTCGATTACCGAAACAGGCAGCATACCGTTCTCCCTATCATAGATATCCTTATAATTTTTCATTATGAGATACCGGTGAAATCCGTCCACTATTTCATAGACATCTTTGTCCGCTATATAGTAGCAAACAACCGGCTGCGTGTAGCCGTCCTCCTTTATGGAAAGATACAGCAGCTTCATTTCAGGCGGCGCAACCTTATTTGGGTTATACGAATTTGCCTGCACCTTCTCCAAAGGAACGGCTTTTACTTTGTAAACCGGACTCTCATAAGTTTTTTTCATAAATTCCTATATTTTTCTATCAATTGTTTCATTCGCTCCTGCTGGTGTTTCGTCTGAGAAAAGCTCAGACCCACGCATATGTAGTCGTTTTTCAAAATGCATGCGCACATTCTTCTCCAAGTCGGAGCAAGCTTTTTTTGCTCAAGCCCATTGTCGAGGCAATCGGGAATGCGCTTGTACCTGACTATCGTTTCAAGATAAGGGGATTTTTTGTCGGTCGCGACAGCCTCCGGAGGGAGTTCCTTCAAGCTCTCTTCGTCAACCGGAGATCCTTTTCGATACCACCATAGCATAAACTTTTTAAACTTTTTCCTATAATGGTTTGCCATTTCTTTTGGGAGGGTCGCAAGAAGCATTTTGCAATAGCTTTTCCACGTGTGCCCCTTTGGCAGCTTTACTTTTCTGTATCCGAGTATCCTATTGCCGCAATATATATTGCCAAAATTTGCACCGCTTACGCGGTTGACAACCTTCGCCCAAGTCGCAGGCTCAATTACCCTGTACAGGTTTAAGCCTATTCTCTGGTCGTCGCCGTACGGCTGGCATATCCGTTGGGAAGCCAACGGCACGCCTGCCTTATAAAACTGGTCGTAGAGCGGATTGTATTTCCATCCGAGCTTCGCATTACCAATCCATACGTCCCTGACATTCCAGTCGTATATAGGATATACGTTGTAAAATTCTCCGCTAATTTTAGTAGTCCAGTTTTTACCGCACATTTTACCTTTAATGCGGTTTTTTATAGTTCTATACCGGTTTAAACTTTCGTCCGAGCGTATTCCCACAAGGCACGCTGTTTTTTTGCCGTTTGAATACCATTTCCCAAATTCGGGGACAAATTCTTCAAACTCCATCTGTTTTCTGAAAAACGGGAAAGGATTATTTTTTTCTGTAATCACGCCTGGAAAATCCGGATATTCGCGAACCCATTTATCTCTATTGTCGATGTCCCAGCAAGTCCAGAACGGCTGGAAAACGCTTACTGAGTTTCTCAAATTTAGCGGCAGGCAAACCCAATATACATCGAGATATTCCGCGTTATCCAAGAGAATTTCTCTTATAAAATTTATGGTGGCGCTATACTGCCCTTCCAAATCGAGAAATAGTATGCCGAGTTTCCGCTTTTCGCGATGTTCGCGCATATAATCCAAAGCCAAATTTAGCACTACAGAACTATCTTTCCCACCTGAAAAAGACACATAAACTTTCTCAAAGTTTTCAAATACGAATTTTATACGCTCTTTTGCCGCTTCGTAAACGTTTTTGTCTTGGTATTTTTTCAAAGTTTTCGCGCCTCCTTTGCGCTTATTACGCGCTCGATATCCCTAAGTAAATTACCCTTTTTTGACAAGTTTTTCCTTATAATTTCTTCAAGTTTCGTATCCACCCACAAGTTGTATATATTTACGCTTCTTTGTTGCCCGATTCTATATATACGGTATTTTGCCTGTTCCTTCTCCTTAAAATCAAACGTTTGCGAATAGAATATCAGATTGTTGGCGCACTGCAAGTTCAAACCTACGCTCCCGACCCCGTAAGTGCATATTAGGACATTTTCATCGCCTTCAAAACGCGCAAGATCGTCTTTGCACTTTCCAGTGTAGAGAAGACCTCCGGTAGATTCCCTAAGAGAAAGCGCCTCGGAGATATATTTTACAAAAATTATCACTTTTTCCCCGCGTTCAAGTATCTCTTCTACGAGCTTTACGGCTGCGTGGTATTTTTGCGAGCAGGTCGTTGTGTATGCCATTTGAAACTTCTGGGCAACGGTAAAAAAGCATACGTATAATTTTCCCCTTAAAAAGGCGTCCTTGAACCTTGAATAATTTCGGCTTTCCTCGATATTCAGCTGAAAGGTTTTATTTATTATTTTTATTTTACAACTCGAATCAAACTTTGAATTAAAAATGTACGGCCGAATTATTTCTATTAGCGCCTCGACATTGGCAGGCTTGGACCATCTCCGCCATGGAAACTGGTCGACGCCGTCGAAGAAGTATACCAAAAAATTATCCGCAAACTGACGCTCTGTCATTTTCAGTATATTTGGCGACAAAAACGTTATCTGTGAGTACAAATCAAGAAGGCTCTTTGTCACAGGGGTGCCGTTTAAAATGAGCCGGAAATCGAAAAGGCTGTAATCGCATACAAGTCTTCTCGTGCGCAGAGCATGGATATTTTTTATAAAAATGCTCTCGTCAACGACGCAAAAATTTTTCATGCTCGCGGCGAGATTGCGCATTTGCATATATTTTGAGTCGCTCATAGAGATCCCCTCTATTGAGAAAAACGATATCTTTTTAAAAAAGCCGCGGCTCCATCTTTTAACTTCGCCTAAATATTTTTGCGAGTTTACAAGGGCTGCGGGGGCTATCCATATTACGGCGTCTATGCAGTCGAGTTTGTGCCTTATGAGATCGCAGGCAACTTTTGTCTTGCCGCTTCCCATTCCCATAAAAAGGGCGCCCGCCTTGAGCCTTGATAATTTTTCAACTGCCTTGCGTTGTTCTAAATTTAAGCTCATCTATGCAGGTCTGGTTATAGACGGGTTGTATGTACGGAGGGAAATGAAATAACAGTTTCCAGCGCATTCGATTCTTTTCCGCCAGCGATTTTTCGATAATAATAGTATTTTTTTTACCAAACTTAAAGTCTTCGTTTCTCAGTGAAATCCTGCGGCCAAATACGTAAAATTCTGTAGTCTCCCTGCCTCTGTATATTATCGAACTGACTTGTACTCTCACTTTCATTGTTTCAAACAATATGCAGATAATCTACTTTTGTTTAATTTTAGATTCAGCCTACAATTATTAAAGTGAAAAATTTATTTTGCCAACATAAGAAATATAAATTCATTGAACAGTAAAAAAACATCTCCTTTCTTTTTAATGCGCAAAAAAAGGCGCGCAACTTTCCGTTGCACACCTTCAATATTTATACGCCAAGCCAAGATCTAATGTTTTACCGCATCCGTCAGCCTGTTTTGTCGGAATATACAGCCGTGATGCGGCACAAACACAAAATATTGACCGCACGTGGGCACTCTACAAATCTCTAAGACTCGGAGAGTATAAACGCCGATCCGCAACCGGGCAAACACTAACCGTTAAGCCTTGTGTTTTGCTCCGCGCTGGGTTGACGCCCCGCCCTTTTTCTGTGTGAATTCGAGCCCCCCGCCGTCTTTGCGGACATCGACTTTAATCTCGCCTCCGTCGTCAACAATTGTTCCTCTCAGGATTTCCTCGGCGACATTGTCTTCGAGTTCGCGCTCTATCGCCCGCTTGAGCGGACGCGCGCCGTATTTTTCGTCCCAGCCTTTGGAAATTAGGAAATCTTCCGCCGCCGGGCTTACCGCCATCGAAAGGCCGCGTTCAGCGAGCCTTGCGCGAACTTTATCCAGCTCAAGGCGGACGATATCCCTCATATTGTCCTTAGTCAGGCTTCTAAATAGAACTATGTCGTTAATCCTGTTGAGGAATTCGGGACGGAAAGATTTTTTCATTTCCTCCATCACTCGCGACTTCAGCAATTCGTAGTCACCCTCGGAATCGGCCGCCGCGGAGAATCCCATTGATGGATTTTTTTGGAGAATATGCGCCCCGACATTGCTCGTCAGAATTATAATCGTGTTGCAGAAATCAACGGTGCGCCCGAGGCTGTCAGTGAGCCTGCCGTCTTCGAGCACCTGCAAGAGCAACTGTGCGACATCCGGATGCGCCTTTTCGATTTCGTCGAATAGAATGACACTGTAAGGACGTCTGCGAACTTGCTCTGTGAGCTGGCCTCCGTCTTCGTGCCCGACGTATCCTGGCGGCGAGCCTATCAGCCTGGACACCGAGTATTTTTCCATATACTCCGACATGTCTATCTGAATCAGCGCCTCCTGCTTCCCGAACATCTGTTCGGCGAGCATTTTTGCAAGGTAAGTCTTGCCGACGCCCGTCGGCCCGAGGAAAAGGAATGAGCCTATTGGGCGCTTCGGGTCTTTCAGCGCGGCGCGCGAGCGGCGCAGCGCCCTCGCTATTACGGAAGTCGCCTCCTGCTGTCCGACAACGTGCTTGCGCAGGTATTGCTCCAGCTCGAGGAGCTTTTTGTTTTCGCCCTCTTCCATTCTCGCGAGCGGTATGCCCGTCCACGAAGAAACGACCGCCATGATGTCGTCCTCGCCGACTTCCACGACTTTGTCTTCGAGCGATTTTTTCCATGCCTTTACTATGTCCTCCTTTTGCGATACGAGGGATTTTTCCGTATCGCGCAAGGCGGCAGCCGACTCAAAGCGTTGGTCGCGGATAGCGTCCTCCTTTTGCTGGCGGACTGAGTTTATTTTTTCAGTGAGCTCGTTAACCTCCGCGGGGCGCTCCATGAGCCTGATTCGCGCCCTGCTGCCTGCTTCGTCGATGACATCTATTGCCTTGTCGGGCAGGAAGCGGCTTGTAATGTAGCGTTCGGAGAGCTTTACGGCAGACTCCAATGCTGCGTCCGAGTAGCGGCAGTGGTGGTGCTTTTCGTAATTTGGGCGCAGTCCGCGCAGAATTTTTATGGCGTCCTCGGTGCTAGGCTCGTCAACCTTCACGCTTTGGAAACGCCTGTCGAGAGCGCTGTCCTTTTCGATGAATTTGCGGTATTCGGCAACAGTTGTCGCGCCGATGCACTGCAATGAGCCCCTGGAGAGGGCGGGCTTAAATATGTTGGAAGCGTCCATGGCGCCTTCTGCGGCACCGGCACCGACAATCGTATGAAGCTCGTCTATGAACAAAATTACGTCTCCCGACTTTTCAATCTCGTCCATGACGGCCTTTATGCGCTCCTCAAATTGTCCGCGGTACTTCGTGCCTGCGACCATGAGTGCTATGTCGAGCGAAATCACGCGCTTGTTCGCGAGCAATTCGGGGACTTCGCCCGATGCGATCTCGCGCGCGAGCCCCTCCACAATGGCGGTCTTTCCAACGCCCGCCTCGCCGACAAGCACAGGATTGTTCTTGGTCCTGCGGCATAGAATTTGAACGACTCTCATTATCTCGTTCGATCTTCCGACGACGGGGTCGAGCTTATCGGCGCGCGCCAACTCAGTGAGGTCGCGACCGAAAGCTTTCAGGGCGCTCGTCTGGCGGCCGGCTTCCATCTTTTCCTGCGGGGACTGTTGTTCCTGTTCGGAATTTGAATCGGGGAAATCGCCCACAAAATTCGGGTCGAGCTCCGCCAAAATCTGGTTGCGACAGCTGTTTATGTCAATGCCGAGCTCCCTTAAAACTGTTGCGGCCACTCCTTCGCCTTCGCGGAGCAAGCCCAAAAGAATGTGCTCTGTGCCGATGTAGTTATGGTGCAGTTGGCTGGCTTCGTACGAGGCGAAAGCGAGAACTTTTTTTACGCGCTGAGTCTGCTGAATGTCTGAGGCCGACTCGGGCGATGCGCCCTTGCCGACAATGCGCTCTATTTCCGCGCTGACGTTTTCGAGGTTGACGCCCATTTTGCGCAATACGTTTACGGCAACCCCCTGCCCGAGCTTAATTATGCCCAGGAGTATATGTTCGGTGCCAATGTAGTTGTGCTTGAAGTTTTGCGCTTCTTTGCGAGCCAACGCAAGCACCTGTTGTGCCCTTGGTGTGAATTGTTGCATTTGTCTTCTCTTGAATTTGATACGGTAATCCGTATGGATACGTCATAACATATCGGATTTTTTTGCGTAATTTAAAGCGGATTCGAGAAATTTGAGGCTTGCAAATAAAAGCTCAAATATTTGGTATCTTTTTCGCGAATTCGTTTAGGATTGAGGCCCTGAGAGCATCGCGCTTTTGCGAGTCCGCGTCGCGGAGGCCAGAACTTGCGGTCAAATGGGCGGGCTTTACCGACATTGCAACGGCATCTATGTCTTCAATAAATTCACCGGCGCGCGGGTCGGTGCTCATATCCGCCATAAACCTTATGTACGAAAGTGTTGCGAGCGCCTCAGATGTGTCGATTAGCCTGCACGAAGCAAGCAGCGCCTTTGCCCTTGAAAATTTGTCTTCAAGCAACAGGGGATTTTCGTAAGACAGCTTTTCGCGCGCATTTATCTCGAACTCGGCAACCTTCTTGACGAATTTTGCCATCTTTTTTATTATGTCCGCCTCTGAGAGCCCCAATGTCTGCTGGTTGGATATTTGAAAGAACGACCCGAAAGAATCGCTACCCTCCCCGGACGCGCCGCGGACACATATCCCAAGCTGGCTAAGCCCCCTTACTACTTTATCCATCAAGTCCGAGAGCGCAAGAGCCGGCAAGTGCATCATAACCGACGCCCTCAAACCCGTTCCGGTGTTGGTAGGGCATGCCGTCAAATACCCGAATGTCGGGCTGAAAGCGTATTTTGCATTTTTTTCAAATCCGTCGTCAATTGCGTTTGCCGAGCGCAGAGCAACCGCGAGATTCAACCCCTTTGAGAAAGTCTGGATTCTCAGATGGTCCTCTTCGTTTACCATTACCGCGCAAGATTTGTCGGCGGAGACAAACACGCCCCTGCCGTATGCGCTCTCGGCGAGTTCGCGGCTCGCGAGCCTATCCTCCACAAGCATATCTTTATCGTGCTGTGGAAGGTCGTCCATTTTTAGGAAAGTACCGCCGCTAAGCTTGCGGACGCCCGAAAGCGTCTGTTCGCAAAAATTGAGCACTTCTGAGAGCCCGTTCGGATCGAGGGTGTTTACAAACTTGCGCCCTGCGAGATTTCTGGCAAGCCTTATGCGCGTGCTTTTAAAAATAGCGGAATTTGCGCGGCGTTTTTGCGGTTTGTCGGGCGCGTTCATTTTGAGAGTGAATTTATGCGGTCGCGGAGTTTTGCGGCGTCTTCGTATCTTTCTTCGCGGACGGCTTCGTCGAGCTTTGCGCGCAGAACGTCGATGCTTTCCGCGTCGTCCTCCTGCTTAGCTTGCCCGACTTCCTGCGCGGCCTGCGGCGCGCTTTCAGGCTGTGCGGATTCCGCTGGTTGCCCTTCCTCCGCCGCCTTATTTTCAATCCCGAATATTTTTCCTACCTGCTCAATGGCTTTGCCCAATAGCTCGAGCGGGTTCAGCGTATGCGAGTCCGCGTGCTTTTTGGGAGACTTCCCGACGTGGACGCTGCCAAACTGCATCTGCGCGAGAAATTCCGGCAATTTGTCCGAAAAAGTTTCGTAGCAATCTGGGCAACCGAAGCGCGAGCCCTTTTCGACATCGGCAAAAGACGTTCCGCAAGTCGGGCAAACGCCGGATTTCGAGGCTTTTGAGACGTCTTTTATAAGTTGCTCTTCAAGCTCCTTTATTTTCGGCATTATTTGCTCGGGAATCTCGAGCGCGTCCATAGACATTTTTTCAGCGCATTCAGAGCAAAGGTGAATCTTGACCTTTTTGGACTCGATTATCTTTGTGATATGCACTGTCGCGGGCTTCCCGCAAATATCGCATTTATATTCGTTTGCCATTTTACGCTCCGATTCGGAGCAATCTTTTTGTTAGATGAGTTTCAGAAGCTCCCGGGTTGAGGGTATGTCCTTTATAATTTGCGCCGGCAAAGGGCCGACTCCTATATATCGCAAATTTGGAAGAGTTTTTAAGGGAGTATCAGATGATGCAACGTCGATTATGCTTTTTAGGCAGAATGCGATGTAGCGCTTTGCGTTTGCAGGTAGCGCGTAGAAACTGCGAACGCCCGATATGTCTTCGCTCCAGCCGGGGAGTTGCGCATATACGGGCTTCAAAGTCTTGCGGACGGAGTCGTCTCTTGGGACTCCCATGTAGATTTTGCCGTCCGGGCCGCGATAGGAGGTGCATACGAGCAATTCTCCGCCTTCAGCCCAATCGCCCGAATATGATAGCGCGTCGAGCTTGTTTATGGCGATGTCGTCGTATCCTCCGTATCTTAGGGCGTCGCCCTTTTCGACGGCGTCAAACCAGCCGACCATGCGTTGGCGACCGGTGCTCACGCCGAATTCGAGCTTTTTGAGCTTTACCGCGAGCGGATGGGCGTCGTCCATTTGGGTAAGGAATACGTGGGTTCCGACTTTCGTGTCGTACGCCTTGCAGCAGCCTATCGTATGCACAGGCATAAGCGGTATTCCCGCGCTCTGGAAAAATTCCGGGACGCCCGTGTGGGAAGCCGTGACGTTTGGCGCAAATCCGTGGCGTTTATCGAGCCAATAGGACTGCCCGAATTCCCCTACAATATATTTGTCTTCGGCGAGCGCTTTCAGGCAGGCTTTGCGCACGTCGCCTACGCATTTTGCAAGCGCCGTTCCCGCCTTCCAGTAGCAGTCAACTATTTTTTCTATATTCAGCTCGAAGGGGGCGTCGGCCTTAAAGGGGTGGAAGTCGAATTCAGACTCTGGGAAGATTCCGTCTTTTATAGAGTCTGCATTAGCGCGGAGTTCGGCGCGGGTAAGGACGTCGAAGAACGAATTCCAGTCTTCCTCCGATACGCCGCAGACGTATTTTATTGTGTCGCACGCGCGGCGGAGCCTTGCCGAAAGTTTCTTTTCAAACTTGTCGCGCGGGCCGAGAAATTCGGCGTACTGTATTTGGAATTGTCCGACTTCGTCCGCATAAGACGGGGTAATGCCCCTGCCCGTCGAGCCTCTGGGCTCTTCGTTGAGCTTGTTTACGCGGTAGTTTTCCCATGCGAGGTCGAGGAGGCGGTGGCCGATATCGCTCACCATGGTGCGCTCGTCGATTAGCAGGCGGTCGAAAATCTCGTAGCCGCGGGCTTCGAGGGGTTTGCCCTCCCATAGGAATTTTCTCGGGTCGGCGACGACACCGCTGCCGATTGCCAGTATTTTTACGTCTTTTTCAATGACTCCCGCCGGAAGCAGGTTTAATTTAAGGCCGCCGGCAGTGTGTCCGGAGTTCGCCCCGCCGTTTACTTTGAGGACGATTGCGGCGATGTCCGGGCGCCCGGTTTCCGCTTTTAATTCGTCTATAATTTCATAGACGAGGCGGCCCTTGCCTTCGTCGCCCATGCTGATTCCAACGTCCGCGATTAAATGACTTTTAAATTCCGTAATCATAATTTTTAAGTTTTCCGCCCCTATTATTTGGCACGAAGGTTTTCAGTTTGCACTTTACAGAAGTTTTTACAACACAATTTTGCACATTGAATATTTTGTGCGTTTTTATATGTAAAAATTTATTTGACGATTTTTATGAACTATAAGATATTCATTTGGTATGCCTTTTGCGGTGGGCGCAAGACGGCGTATATACGATTATTAAAGAGCTTACGGTTAAAATAGCCGTAGCTTTTTGGAAAGCTATTTTTTAGTAAGATGGGGCAATTAAAATATTTTTTATGCTTATGCGCAGCTCTGCACATTGGAGCGCACGGTGTATTTGGTAAAAATATACTGGAGATAGGCAAGCCCGACGCCTCTGCTGCCGAATTTAACGATTTCGGCGTGGACTTTAACGGCGCCAGATACTATTTCGACGAGACAAAAACCGACCCGTACGAGGCGTCCAAAAAATTCTTTGCCTCTCCCGTCAAGTACGATGCCCAGAAAAACAGCGCCTCCAACTTCCCCTTTGTATTCCCCGCAAAGAACTGCGAATGGGCCGACCCTACCTTTAAGCGCCAGCCCGAATCAAAATTTTACTATCCGCAACAAAACAGGTACAAAGCATACAACAAAAAAAAGGAATGCGGCCCCGCCTCGATATTTTTTAACCTCGACTCCGCCCCGCGCGACCTATATCTAAAAATAGGTTTTATCGACAAGGCTCCCATATCCGCCGACATAAAAATACAAGTATCTTCCAACGGCAAAGAAGTATCGGGAGGCGTGTCGGTACCCTACAAGCGCACTTCTCAGAACAAATATCCGTGCTTTGAAAATATTTTGTTCAATTCCAAGACCTGGGGAATACCAGCCGGCATATCCGTAAAAATTCCCGCCGAAGCGCTTAAAGAGGGAAGAAACGAGATTTCCCTGCGCGTCGTAGCCGACAAAAAGATCGGCGCCACCCCCCAATGGGTTGCATTCGACTACATAATATTGTCGGACGAACCCGAGCTGCCGAAAGTCGAAAATCCGCTGGAGCGCGAAGGCAAAAAAGCCCTTTCGGCTCTTGGCTGCGACAAGATAGCCTTTACCGCAAGAGGCAGCTCCAGAGACATTCACTGGTACGGAAATTTTGGGAAATTTTCAGGGGCCGACAGCTCAAATAAGAAAATAGACGCAAGGCTAAACGCGTGCGCATATTCGATAAACGGCGGCAAGCTTGCGCTACTCGATGTAAAAACCGGGAAATTGGACGTTCTCGTCGACGATCCCGTGGGCGGCGTGCGCGATCCGGTAGTGAGCTACGACGCTAAAAAGATAATGTACTCCCACCGCAAAGACGGCGACCACTACAAAATATTCGAGATAAACCTCGACGATAAAAAAATCCGCCAGATGCCCTTTTGGGAGGAGGGATACGACGACATAGAGCCAGCCTATTTGCCCGACGGCGACATAATTTTTGTTTCGAGC
>OIGD01001203.1_pt1 | contig 25242 bp, 18 predicted proteins | sample 1582211 | NCBI WGS metagenome assembly OIGD01 (sample SAMN04414078, study PRJEB24778) | human gut metagenome | material: faecal | host: Homo sapiens
TCATGTATCTGTCTTAACATGCAACTAATCGCTATTTTATCCCGAATTGGGGTATAATATCTTCGGGGGTGTACTGTTCTCCGGCGGTCTCGGCAGAGATGTCAGCCCACTTGCGCTTGATGTGTTCTTCAAGCGTGGTAATGTCGGAATTGTTGTATGGAGAGAGGTCAATCTGTGCCCAACGTGTAACATATTGCATGAGCACTCCCTTCTTGCGAAGCTCTGCCTTTATACCGTCAAGGTTGAGATACTTACTATCTTCGGTGCCACGCTCAATACCGAGAAGTTCTTTAATTGTGGAGTCGAAACCGTTGAGATAGGATTGAAAATCCTGCTCAAAAGTTTTGTCGTTGTCGCAGATTGAGGCAAGCGTCTTGCCCTGCATGACGATATATTCGTTGAAACCACATCCCCGGTCGCGGAATGCTTCAAGGAATTCATCGGGATTGTCTATGCGATTAAGGTCCTCCGCTTCTTCAATATCCTTGATTTCCTTGAGCATACGACCTTCAAGCATTATCAATGCAAAGAAGGGCATCATATAATCGGGAAATTTGCTTTGCTTAATTCCAGAGGAAATAAGCAAATCGGCGCACGACCAAATCTCAGATTCGTATGATAAAATATCTTTCATTTTGTCTTAATCAATCATTATTACCGCCATTGATAAGTTGGCGAGGGTCAACATTAAGTAAACTTGCAATCTTTACAAGCATATCAAGGGAGGGTTGCATCTTGTTGGAACACCACCGTGAAACGGTTGCTTCGTTCTTTCCTACCTGTTCAGCCAACCATTTCCCGGTCTTGCCGTTCTCAACTAACACAACTTTTAGCCTATTTATTTTTTGCGATTCCATACGTCTTGATTTTGCCTATTAATTACAATACTTTGATTTGTAACGCAAATATAGTGATAATACTCGGAAACGCCACATTGAGACTCAAAAAGTAGCATAAACGCCCATAAAACCAAGTATATTAGCTATATTTGCACTCAAAAGAGAAGGAAAACAAGCCAATGAACGACGAAAACAAAATAATACTCTATCAGGATGATAACGAGATAACTCGTGTGTCTGTGCGTTTTGCCGATGAGGATTTGTGGTTGACACAAAATCAGTTGGCGGATATATATTGTACAACAAAGCAGAATATCAGTCAGCACATAGACAACATCTTAAAAGATGGTGAGTTAGACGCAAATCGAACTGTAAAGGATTTCTTGACAGTTCGGCAAGAAGGTAAACGCCAAGTGCAGCGCAGTGTTTTGCACTATAACCTTGATATGGTTATCGCTTTGGGTTATCGTGTGCAGTCGCAAGTGGCAACTCGTTTTCGCCGTTGGGCGACACAGAGACTTCATGAGTATATCCAAAAGGGATTTGCGATGGATGATGAGCGGTTGAAGCAAGGAGGTAATCGGTATTTCCGTGAGTTGCTGCAGCGTATCAGAGATATTCGTAGTAGCGAACGCAACTTCTATCAGCAAGTCACCGATATTTATGCTACGGCTACGGATTATGACCCACGGGACAATATGACAAAGATGTTCTTCGCCACTGTACAAAACAAACTGCATTATGCTGTCCACGAGAATACGGCTGCTGAGGTTATCTACAATCGTGTGGATAATGAGAAGCCGTTTGTAGGTATGACGAACTTCAAAGGCAACTATGTGACTAAGGATGATGTAAAGATTGCCAAGAACTATCTCTCAGAGATTGAACTGCAACGTCTTAACCTGCTTGTTTCCGGTTTCTTGGACTTTGCTGAGTTTCAAGCGTTGGAAATGAATCCTATGACAATGAAGGATTGGATAGAAGCACTGGACAACCAAATTATAGCACACAAGCGAAAGGTTTTAATTGGCAAGGGAAACATTTCGCATAAACAAGCGATTGAAAAGGCAGAAAAAGAGTTCGCCATCTATCGCAAACGCGAAATGGATATGCTTGAAAGTGATTTTGATAAGGAAATCAAGAAACTGAAAGACAATGATTTAAAGTAATTCACCACCTTTGCATTTGGGAACCTTCACGCAACCTTGCGCAGAACGCAGCAAGTCATTGGTGGAGCAATCGGAGGAGATTACAGTTGAGTCGCTTTTAGAAAGTAATGATATTCAGCCACTTGAAAATAAATTGCGATTCCTGGTGGCACCACGCAAAAGAGAGTATCACGAAAGTGATGCTCTCTTTTTTTGACACATCCGTGACGGCACATTATTAGGGGTCGTGATTGAGGGCAGCCCGAATAAAATCGTTGCGAGTGATTCAATAAAAAAAGACTTGGAATCGTTTATGACATGCGTTTCCAAGCCTTTTTTATCCCAAATGTACGACCGATTTGGGTTTATTGTAGTGTTCAGTCTGCTGTTTGTGCAGATACTGACACCTCTATACTATTGATTTCAACGAAAAAATACATCGCAATAGTATCCTGTCTATTATTGTTTTTCTTGTATTTTTAGTATAGACTTTTTTCTGACTCACCAAGGAATTTGAAACCATTCTTTTGATAGAATGGCACTGCTGATGAGTAGGTGTAGAGTCAAATTGCTCCATGTCCCGAAAATATTCCTCCAAAAGGAGTGTGCTTCTCAGATTTAATTTGTATTTTTGCTATGTCTATCGTTGGATTTTCTTGTTTTCTTTTCGCAACACTAAGACAAATTAATTCTTCGACATGGCAAAATCCTGGGCCGCTTGGCCTGTCTAAGAACTTTTTGTTACCCAGGCATTTAAAAAGTTTAATTTATAACAGTGTTGCAGAATTAAGGACTTACACATTATCATGAGACATATCATAACATCTTGCTTGATTGCAGTGTGTGCTATGACAGCCATTGCTCAGCACACCCCCGTTTATCTTGACGAGACACAGCCTATAGAGCGGCGCATTGACGATGCTCTCTCACGCATGACTCTTCAGGAAAAGATACGCGTCATACATGCGCAGAGCAAATTCTCGTCTGCCGGAATACCGCGTTTGGGGTTTCCCGACTTCTGGACAGACGACGGTCCTCACGGTGTACGCCCTGACGTACTGTGGGACGAATGGGAACAGGCAAGACAGACCAACGACTCATGCGTGGCGTTTCCTGCGCTGACATGCCTTGCCGCCACATGGAATCCAGACCTTGCCGCACTCTATGGCAAGAGTCTCGGCGAGGAAGCTCTCTATCGTGGCAAGGACATGATTCTCGGACCGGGCGTCAACATCTATCGCACTCCGCTCGGAGGACGCAACTTCGAGTATATGGGCGAAGACCCTTATCTGGCTTCCACGATGGTGGTGCCTTACATACAAGGGCTACAGTCGATGGGAGTTTCGGCATGCGTCAAGCATTACTGCCTGAACAATGACGAGGAATATCGTAATCAGGTGAACGTCATTGTAAGCGACCGCGCTCTGCATGAGATTTATCTGCCTACATTCAAGGCTGCCGTAGAACAAGGAAAGGCTTGGGCAATTATGGGCGCATACAACCTCTACAAGAACGAGCATAACTGCCATAACCAGTATACGCTAAACCGCATTCTGAAGGGCGACTGGGCATTTGACGGCGTGGTGGTAAGCGACTGGGGCGGATGTCACGACACTGACCAGGCTGTAAAGAACGGACTGGACATGGAGTTCGGATCCTGGACCAATGGTCTGTCTGCAGGCACAAGCAACGCTTACGAGAACTATTATCTTGCCACACCATATCTTAAAGATATCAAGAGCGGCAAGTACACCACACGGGAACTTGACGACAAGGTGCGCCGTGTGCTGCGACTGTTCTTCCGCACGACTATGAACAGACAGCGTCCTCACGGCTTCCTCTGCTCTGAATCGCACTACGAAGCAGCCCGTCAGATAGCTGACGAGGGAATCGTGCTCCTACAGAACCGCAACAACGTGCTGCCCATCGACCGCACCAAGGCGAAGCGCATACTCGTAGTGGGCGAAAACGCCATCAAGATGATGACCGTCGGCGGTGGTTCGTCATCGTTGAAGGTGCAGCGTGAGACGCTTCCTCTTGACGGACTGAGAGCGAAACTCGGAGGTTCGGCAGAGATTGATTATGCACGAGGCTACGTGGGAGACGTGACGGGCGAATATAATGGAGTGGAGACTGGTCAGAATCTGAAGGATAACCGCTCCGCTGACCAGCTCATTGCCGAGGCTGTGGAGAAGGCAAAGAACGCCGACTATGTCATTATGGTGGGCGGACTGAACAAATCGGACTATCAGGACTGCGAAGGACACGACCGCAAGCAGTATAATCTGCCATACGAGCAAAACCGTTTAATCGAGGCTCTCGCCAAGGTTACTGACCGCCTCGTTTACGTAAACGTCTCTGGCAACGCCGTGGCAATGCCTTGGAAAGACAAAGTGCAGGCCATCGTGCAGAGCTGGTTTATAGGCTCAGAGGCAGGCAACGCCATCGCCGATGTGCTGACGGGCGACGCCAATCCGAGCGGCAAGCTGCCATTCACATGGTACGGAAGCCTCAACGACTGTGGCGCACACGCTCTGAAAACCTATCCTGGCACGTGGCGCGAGACAGACGACACGGCTGCTGGTTTTGACAAGATAATAGACGAGGAATATAAGGAAGGCATATACGTGGGTTACCGATGGACGGAGAAAAACCGCATCAAGCCGACATTTGCTTTCGGACACGGACTGAGTTACACATCTTTCAGCATCAGCAACCTGCGCCAGTCTGCCAAAGAGATGACGCGCGACGGCAAGCTGACATTCACCGTAACCGTCAAGAACACCGGCACGAAACGCGGCGCAGAGATCGTACAGCTCTACGTAAAGGACGTGGAAGCATCGGTGGACCGTCCCGTAAAGGAACTCAAAGGATTCAAAAAGGTATGGCTCAATCCCAGCGAACAGCAGGACGTGGACATTACCATAGACAATACAGCCCTCGCTTTCTACGACGAAACGTCAAGCTCATGGAAGTCGGAGAACGGCGTATTTGAAGCTCTCATCGGCAACGCCTCGGACCATATAACACAGAAGGCTCGCTTCACACTAAAATAGAAGACCGCCCTTTTTGAAAATACTCATTTAACCCAAATCGGTCATTTGGGTTTGCTTGGATTTTGTTCTTTTAGAAGAGTGGATTTTGTTTGGGTTGAAAGATTGGATAGAGGCACTGGACAATCAATTCATAGCACACAAGCGAAATGGAGTTGTTGGAAAGTGCTTTTGATAAAGAACTCAAGAAGTTGAAAAACAATGATTTAAAGCAATTCACCACCTTTGTATTTGGAAACCTTCACGCAACCTTGCGCAGAACGCAGCAAGTCATTGGTGGAGCAATCGGAGGAGATTACAGTTGAGTCGCTTTTAGAAAGTAATGATATTCAGCCACTTGAAAATAAATTGCGATTCCTGGTGGCACCACGCAAAAGAGAGTATCACGAAAGTGATGCTCTCTTTTTTTTGACCCATCCGCGGTGACGCGGCGATAGCGCAGCATGCGAGTGAGCGCCGCCGCTGACATTGCCAATTCTTCATAGCGCAAAGTTCGACTTATTCCGCCGTTTTAACATTGAGCCAATCTTACCTACTCAAAATCTACTGAGCCGGATTAGACGCTCGTCAGAAAGCAAGAGCCGAAAAGACTCGCCATCCCTAAAGACAACATCTTTTCGACTCCAACTATATTTAATAGCAAATCCCACATTGTGTTCTCAGCTCTGAAACTGACATTTCCTCAATGATTCCACCGCAATTGAGGAGACCTCGGCAATTCTCAGACTTGTGATATCGTTTGGCAGACGCTCCTGAACAAACATACACTATCTCAGAATTCGCTCTTTCTGACTTGTCGCAAGATCAACACAACAAGACCACTTCACACAAACGATATTATGTATTTCATTTATCACCATTTAAAAAGTTATCTATAACAGTCTCCGTATTGTTGGACAAATCAGTTTCAGAAACGACAAAACGCCCAATTTCCATGCCCTCAAACCAATTCTCAAGAACCGATTGCAACCGATCATGCTCTTTTGGGCTATACGGATTGGTTTCAAGCATAAGCACCTCCAATCCCTGCAATCCTTTTCTTTTAACAATCATTGAAGAATTCTGTTTTAGTAATGTTTTTGACGTAACATAAGAATAAGCATCTTGACTTTGCTGTTTGTTTAATTCATAATACAAATATCCATCTGTCAAAATAACGAGGACATTTCTATATCCCTTTTTAATGCATAAATCGTCAACTTTCTTATTGCTGAAGAATCCCCAGACATCACTTCCAAGCCATTTTTTAGCATTCAACGTTTCATCATAAATTTGTGCCAAGCTATTTTTAAAAACGCTTGGCATTTTCTGAAGTTCAACTCTTTTATCTTTTGCCGGCAGATTTTTCATATCAATCACCAAAGCCGATGCAAGAGTGTTTATTTCTGTATTTTCCGGAGCTGGATAAAACAACACCTTAAGCCTATGCTTTGATTTTAAAATACCCGTACTCTGGCACGAGTCCTGAAACAACTTTGTAAAATGTTCAACAATTGCCAAATCCCGTTCTCTTTGCGACGGAGTTAGGTCTCGCACAAGTCTATCAGACAAATCCAAATAAATCGTGATATTCAATGGAAGCGATAGATCTTTCTTTGATTTGACTTGCTTCTCCGAACTACACCCAAACATTAACATCGCAACAATAATGGCAGACATAGCCGATTGTATTATTCCTTTCACTTTCATTTTTCCTCACTTTCTTTTATTGATGTCACATTAAATAAATTTTCAAATGTTGTTTGATACACATTTTTTGCTTCTTCTTGCTGAGCAACCCCCTTTCCAAGCGCAGGCATAACCGTCATCCAACCAGAAAAGAAATCGCTGAATGCTACTTTTATTGGCGACAAATCCACAAAAATATTATTGTTCAACGAGCTCTGTCTGTTATTTCTATCGCCATTAAGTTGAGCGAGTTTATTCTTAATGTCAGTCAACCCCTGTTGCAATTGTGCGAGTTTTTCCTTAAATGAATCCATCTTGATGTTACAAGCTTCCACCTCCCGTTTGGTTGATTTTCTATCTTCAAATCCAGTATATGCCATATCAAAGACAACACCCCAGATAATATATACTATAAATCCACAAAAAATTACAGCCCACGTATTTGCATCGCAAACGGCCATATAAATTGAGTAGTTAGGCATATCCGCTAGCGTGTTCAGTTTATCATAATCATATATACTTTTGCCTATCAAATAGGCAAGAATGCAATCGAAAAGCAATGTGACAAGAACAATAAATACTATTTTAACATATTTCGATCTTTTTTTCTGCTGAGTGAAAATATGCAGACTATAGCCAAGCCCTAAAAAAATAATTGGAGCGCTAAGCACAAACAACAACTCCATTATGCCTTCAGACATGGCTTTGCTCAAAGCCTGAGGGTCAAACATAGCTGCTTTCACTCCTATATTTTCCGCTGTCCCAAAATCCTTAAAAAAGGCCGAATAAAAAGTTGAACTATAGAATGTAAAAAGATATATGGTCAATGGTACTAGAATTACAATTCCTAGAGTCATCTTAATGTTCGCACTCCTATTCAACTCATTATCCTTTTGCTTCAGACCTACGATATTACGCTTGACATCTTCTATTTCCATTCTCACATCTTCAATCTTCTTATTCTGCAAGTCAAGATTATTATTTTCTTGGGAGATTTTAATATCAATATCTGCAATCTCTTTCTCTACCTGCAACCTCATTTGTCGCTGCTTAGCCTCGTCAACAATCTGCGAATGCCTTTCCTGACTATATATGCGTTGTAGAAATGGTGGCAACGCCGCAACACTTGCATTGACAATACCGCACAGTCGCCTGCCATAATTAATATACGTTTCACCCTGTTGTCTCGCCTCCTTGATGCCCTCAAAATTTGTTGCCCCATCAACTCTTTTCACATCAGGGGCACCCAAACTAAACAGTTTTTTAAGCCTATGCATAATTATTCCTCCTTCATTATATTGTCGATTACGTCTGAGACTGGGACATGCGCCTTTGCTTGCTGCAAAAGATAATCTACAATATCATTGATATTCTCTTCAATAAATCCCATTCTTTTCGCATATTTACAAATCAACGAACGCTCAGAATTATCAAGTTGATTATCGGCAAGCGCAATCTCCGACATTTGATATAAAAAACTAATTTTGCCTGGCAAATCTTCTGGGCAATGAAATGGAGTTCCGCTTTCTTTAATGGCCAAGTCTATTTCTTTTTGGGAAATTCCATACTCTTCCCTCCCTATTCTATAAAGAGTCTCCATCTCCCGCGCATCAATTATGCCATCTGCCAATATCATAGAATAAAGGCTCAAAAAACGCGCTTTAAGTTTGTAATCCATCTTTTATAATCCGAGCCACCACACGCCCCAATGGCTCCTTCTTTTTGGTATTAAAAAAACGCGAAGCGTGGCGCTGCTTATGCCATGCATCTAAGTCGGAGGTCGTAGGAAAAACCTTATTCAGAAGATACAGCAACGGCAGCCCACGCTATTGCGTGGGAAGCCATTACGCTTTCCCCCTGAAAAGTCTTGAATTTCCTACGTTCCCGACTTAGAGATAAGCATAACGCTTCACAGTTATCGATATGTCACATGACAGTTTTTCTGTCTGCAATGCAAAGATAGCAAACCAGGAAACCCAAACAAAATTTTTTCATAAAAACAGTCGTTTTTTATTATACTCAAATATTTACCTGGCCTATCCCAACCCCGTCAAATCGATTTTATAAAACTCAGGCGCATCATTGTCGTGCTCCAGAAACATTGTCATATAAACCGGGGCATAGACAACACGCCCGTCAACACGCAGATTGTCATTGTTCAGCACAAGCGCATACGGAATGTCATAATCCGCACAGGCAAGGACATTGTTCAATGCCCGATGCTGCGCATAGTCTTTTCCCGACTTCACTTCTATCGGCAACACACCGCCTTGCATCTCTACGACAAAATCCAATTCACCGCGTTTCTTGTTGTTGTAGTAGTATGTGTTGAACCCGTGCGCCGTCAATTCCTGCGCCACGGCATTCTCATAGACCGAGCCATAATTGATGTCGCTTCCCCCTTCAATAATGCGCAACTGTATGCCTTCAGCATATTGTGCGGCGAGCAACCCCACATCACTTTGAAATAGCTTGAATAAATTGCGCGACCGCGAAAGCAGCAACGGAACTTTCGGCTCTTCAACATTATACACAGGCAACGCCACGCCAGCGTCTGTCAGCCACAGAAAACTGTTCTGCAAGCGCGAGAATTTAGCATTTTCATTTAAATTCTTGAGAACGAACCTCTTGTTCTTGGCATTTAATTCCGGAGGAATTAGATTGAAGATTTCTTCTATATAGAGTTTGTTGCCCGAGTCATATTTTGAAATGTCGCGCTTGTATAGATTTATTATGTCGCGCTGTATTCTTATAACCGTCTGCAGATTGTTGGTTTCCAGATATTGCCGTACAGCATCGGGCATTCCTCCAACAACAAGATACAGGCGATAAAGCTCCATCATTTTAGCGTGGACAAAACTGTCGACTGAGGTGCGGTCAAGCCATGCTTTCCTAACTGACTCCACTACACCGTCGCCAACACCCACATTCCTTATAAACTCCTCAAAATCCAGCGGATACATATTCTTAACACTCATATACCCTACAGGAACAGACCGCAAATCCTTCAAATCCACACCAAGCAACGATCCGCTGAGCACATAGCGATAAGAACCCTCTTCCACAAGAAATTTTATTGCCGTGACAATCTCCGGACATTCCTGAACCTCATCAAAAAATATCAAAGTTTCGCCTTTGACAAGTTCTGCTTTTGTCAAAAGCGACAAGCGCAACAAAATGTCGTGCGCCGACAAACCTTTGCCAAACATCTCTGCAGCTTCGGGATTGTCGACAAAATTTATCTCGACAAAATGCTTATACTCCTTGCCATACTCACGAATCGAGAAGGTTTTTCCTATCTGTCGCGCACCACTGATAAGCAAGGCGTTTCTTGACGTCTTGAAAAAATCTCTTAAAAATCTGTCAATCTTTCGTTTAAGCATCGTCTTGTCGTTTTTCCAAGGCAAAATTATGCGTTTTTATCCGCTTTTCCAAGCATTTTCACATTGTTTTTGTCCGCTTTTCCAAGATTTTTTCTAATACCTGAAGCTGCTGCCGCCAAGGAACTCGCGCAAAAGGCTTGTGGCTGGGATTTGACGGTTGGGGATGGCGTTGAAGTAGCTGAGGAAACTGAGCAGACGGTATGCCTCGGCATATTCCGGCACGTTGTGCGGCACCTGCTTCAATATCGGCTCGGCAAAGTCCTTCATGACGCCAAGCTCGAATATCAGCGATGAGTTAAACATTGCGTCGGCGTTCTCCTGATACGGGAATATCCATTTTCCTTCGCCACGGCGCACGCTCGGCCAACGGCGGATGGTGTCGAGCGCCGACGTGCCGCGATACTTGAAGTCGCGCACAATGCGGCGCAGCAGTCGGTTGTCGGTTGTCGGCACCCAGTTATGGTTGTCGATGTTGAGCGTTGTGAGCGCAGACACATACACCTTGTACTTCATCTCGTCGGGGATGCTTGCCGTCAGCTCTGGATTAAGTCCGTGGATGCCTTCCATCAGCAGTATCGAGTTGTCGTCGAGACGGAGCTTGTTGCCTTTGTATGTGCGTTTGCCTGTGGTGAAGTCATACGACGGCATCGCCACCTCCTTTCCGGCGATAAGGTCGGTCAGGTCTTTGTTGAACTGCTCGATGTCGAGAGCGTAGAGCGACTCATAGTCATAGTCGCCGTTCTCGTCGCGCGGCGTGTGCTCACGGTCTACGAAATAATTGTCGAGTGAAATCATCTGCGGGCGCACCAGATTGGCAAGCAGATGGATGGACAGGCGTTTGGTTGTGGTCGTTTTGCCCGACGACGACGGTCCTGCCACCAGCACCACGCGCGCGCCTCCCTGGCGGAAACGTTCGGTGATCTGGTCGGCTATGGCTCCGATTTTCTTGTCGTGGATGGTCTCTGCCACGGCAATCAGCATGCCCACGTTGCTCTTGTCGGCGACGGCCTTGTTGAGCATGCCCACGCTGCCCACTCCCACCGTCTTGTTGAGCTTTATATAGTCGGTAAACGCCTTGAACAGTTTTGGCTGCGGATTAATCCCCACAGGCTTCGTGCGGTCGCCGTCAAAGTCGGGCGGCAGCAGGAGCAGTCCGCTCTCGTAGGGCACAAGGTCGAACACCCCGACATAGGATGTCGACGGCACAAGGTCGCCATAGTAACTGTCTACAAACCCTTCAAGGCTGTAATATGTGGTGTAGAGGTCGGCGGCAGTTTCAAGCAGCGTCACCTTGTCAGCCATCCCGGCGTTGCGAAACAGCTTGATGACATCGGTCGTAAGCTTAGTGCTTCTGACAAACGGAATGTCGGCGGCAATTATTTCCTCCATGCGACGCTTCACGGCAGCGACAGTAGCGGCGTCGGCTGTCTGCCGGTCGATAGTGGCATAGTATCCGCTGGCGATGGAATGCTCTATGCACAGACTGGCGGCAGGATACAGGTCGTGGACTGCCTTGGCGAGCACCATGCAGAGTGAACGCACATACATGCGCTGTCCCGACGGATTGCCCTCATCGATGAAGTTCACCATCTTCGGCATAAAAAGCGGATAGTTGAGACCCTCGGTCTTGTGGTTGACGTGGGCGCAAATAGGCTTCACGCTGATTTCATCCTTTATGCGGTTGTACACGTCGAGCAGTGTCTCTCCGCCTTTGACATCCATATATTTGCCTGTGTTCTCACAGAAAATCTGTATCTTGTCGTTCATAGTCGATTCGCGTTTTAAAGTTCAGCGTAAAGTTACGCTTTCTGACGCGATTATCCAATAACAACCCTGTCACAATTTGTTTTTGAGCGACAAATGCACTAAGTTTGCAGACAGTATGGCTAACATCTATGACAACAGACGGATCTGGAAGACGGTGTTTCTGGCGGTGTCGCTGGTGCTTGTGGCTTTCTTCCTCCACATTTCCAACAACTTGGTCGACGACCTTGCCGACCAGGAACGCGAGCGTATGGAGATTTGGGCCAACGCCACAAAGGCGCTGACATCGGCTCAGTCGTCCGACATCGACTTCTATCTGAGCATCATAAAAAACAACAACAACATCCCGGTGCTGCTTGTCGACGACAACGACAACATCCTGATGTCGCGCAACTTCAAGATGCCCGAACCCGTCGACTCGCTGACGCCCGACCTGCTGTCGGACGCCAACCGCGCGTTTCTCGCCAAACGGCTCAAGGCTCTGAAAAAAACAAACAACCATATCCCAATCAAAATCGACGGCACCACAACGCAACACATCTACTATGAGGACTCCACGCTGCTCACAAGCATGTCCTACCTGCCGCGCATCCAGATTGCCGTGATGATAATCTTCGTGATTATCGTATACCTTGCCGTGATGTCGACAAAAAAGGCTGAGCAGAACAAAGTGTGGGTCGGGCTGTCGAAAGAAACCGCCCACCAGCTCGGCACGCCGATTTCATCGCTAATGGCATGGGTGCAGATGCTCGAGGCGTCGGGCGTTGACAAAGAGATTGTCGAGGATATGGACAAAGACGTGAACCGGCTGTCGATGATTGCCGACCGATTCTCGAAAATCGGCTCCAAGCCGGAAATGAAGCTGGAGCCCGTGTGCGAGTCGGTAAGGCAGGGACTTGACTATATGCGTGCACGCATCTCCACGAGTGTGGCACTGTCGGTCGACCTCCCCGACAACGACCGCAACGTGATGCTCTGCCGTCCGCTGTTCGCATGGGTGATTGAAAACCTGTGCAAGAACGCTGTCGACGCCATGCAGGGCAAGGGAAGTCTCAACGTGACCGCCGGCTACGACCACAGCACGGCATTCATCGAAGTGACCGACACCGGAAAAGGCATTGCCCGAAAAAACTTCAAGACGGTGTTCAGCCCCGGATTCACCACCAAGAAGCGCGGATGGGGACTCGGTCTGACGCTGGCGAAGCGTATAATTGAGGAATATCACGGCGGACGCATCTTCGTCAAGTGGTCGGAAATCGGCGCCGGAACCACGTTCCGCATCGAGCTGCCGATAAAATAGCGACAAAAGCTCTGAAATTTTTTTGTAGTATAGTCGGTTTTTGCGTACTTTTGCGTTGATAAAAAATCATTTTGTCATGGTTCGTAAATATGACTATCTCGTAATCGGGTCCGGAATAGCGGGAATGAGTTTCGCGCTGAAAGTGGCAGAGACAGGCCGTGTGGCGCTAATCTGCAAATCGGACATAGAAGAGGCCAACACTTTTTATGCACAAGGCGGTGTGGCTTCAGTGACAAATCTCAAAGTCGACAACTTCGACAAGCACATAGAAGACACTATGATTGCCGGCGACTGGCTCAGTGACCGTGCTGCCGTGGAGAAGGTGGTGAAAGGCGCTCCCGAACAAATCAACCAACTGCTCAAGTGGGGCGTTGATTTCGACCGCAAGGAAGACGGTGAGTTCGACCTGCACCGCGAGGGCGGACACTCGGAGTTCCGCATCCTGCACCACGCCGACAACACCGGTGCCGAAATCCAGCAGAGTCTCGTGCGCGCCCTCAAAAGTCACCCCAACATCGACGTGTTTGAGAATTTCTTCGCCGTTGAAATCATAACCCAGCATCATTTGGGTAAAATCGTGACGCGACGCACTCCCGACATCACTTGCTACGGAGCATATATCCTCAACCCCGAAACCGGAAAAGTGGAGACTTTCCTGTCGAAAGTGACAGTGATGGCAACCGGCGGCATCGGTCAGGTCTACACCACGACAACAAACCCGATGGTGGCAACCGGCGACGGCATCGCAATGGTGTACCGCGCAAAAGGCACCGTAAAGGATATGGAATTCATTCAGTTCCACCCAACTGCACTATACCATCCGGGCGACCGCCCTTCGTTCCTCATCACTGAGGCTATGCGTGGCTACGGCGCCGTGCTGCGCACAATGGACGGCAAGGAATTCATGCAGAAATACGACCCGCGCCTGTCGCTCGCTCCACGCGACATCGTGGCGCGAGCCATCGACAACGAGATGAAGATGCGAGGCGACGACCATGTGTGGCTCGACGTGACCCACAAAGACCCGGAAGAAACGAAACACCACTTCCCAAACATTTACGCCAAGTGTCTGAGCCTCGGCATCGACATTACGAAAGACTATATCCCTGTGGCGCCGGCTGCACACTACCTGTGCGGTGGCATCAAGGTGGACCTCAACGGATGCTCTTCAATCCAACGCCTGTATGCCGTGGGTGAATGCTCATGCACAGGCCTGCACGGAGGCAACCGACTGGCTTCCAACTCTCTGATTGAAGCCGTGGTCTATGCCGACGCGGCGGCAAAGCATTCGATGGCAAACATTGCCCACTACTCGCTGCGCGAAGACGTGCCGGAATGGAACGACGAGGGCACGCAGCACAACGAGGAAATGGTGCTGATCACACAGAGCCTCAAGGAGGTGAACCAAATCATGAGCACCTACGTGGGCATCGTGCGCTCCAACCTGCGACTCGACCGTGCATGGAACCGCCTCGACATCCTATACGAGGAGACCGAGCGTCTGTTCAAGCAGAGCAAGGCATCGCGTGAAATCTGCGAGCTGCGCAACCTCATCAACGTGGGCTACCTGATTATGCGACAGGCAAAGGAACGCCACGAGTCGCGCGGATTGCACTATTCAATCGACTATCCGCCTGAAAAACGCCGTTTGTAAGCGTTTCAACAAACAGACAAAACAACACAGCGACGCCATCCGGTGCCGCTGTGTTGTTTTTGCTTATATTACTGATAAAGAGACTCACCCCTCCCCTATTTTTCACTTACAAACCGCTTGAGCAGAAACGCAAGAAAATATGGGAAGGTATAGAACCTGCCATTAAATCCAATATTCTTATTGCATAATTTAATGCCGTAACGGATATCCGGATATTTGCCGTCGTTAGCCGTCAACTTTGACAACGATTTGGTTGCATTGTCCGATGCCTTCACCTCTATGGGTATCAATGTTTGAATGTCGCGTATGAAGAAGTCCATCTCTAACGTTGATTTTTCATTGCGATAGAAATACAGATCATAGCCTTGCTTCGCCAACATATCACCTACAACGTTTTCATAAACAGCACCCTTGTAAGTGCCATAATTCTTATTCACCCGCATATCCTCCTGCGACTCCTCGTCGAGCGAGGCAACAAGCAAACCCGTATCCTTGTAATAGAGCTTATATGATTTCGGATCGTAGTTGCCCTTAAGCGGCAGGGAGATATGCGCAAGACAATGGCACACATTGACTATTCCGGCATCACTAAGCCATTCCACCGTGCCGACATATTCCCGGCTTCTGGCACCATGGGCAATCTTGCTGATCTGAAATTTCTTATTGTCTTGCCCCAAGAACACAGAAATGTGGTTGTAGACATTCTTTATCTTACCCTTATCAAGACCTTGCGCATACTTCGTTATGTCCTCCTCATAGTCGAGAAGAAGTTGCCGTTGCATCTTGAGCGTGCCGCTGAAATTGCCCTTCTTTACAAACAAACTGACCACCGCCGGCATTCCGCCGACAATCATATAGTCGCGAAACAACCCTCCCAACACATCCATCTCCAAGCTCGACAACGGTGTGACTGACACCATCTTTTCGAACAGTCGCTCCACAAACGCGGAATCATAACCTTTTGCCCACAGAAACTCCTCAAAATCCATGGAATGCATTGTATAATCCTCTTTGTAGCCCACACTGTTCGACTCTATTTCCTGATAATTAATGCCCATAAGCGAGCCGGAGCAGACCACGTCATACCTACCATCTATTTTGAATGCCTTAAGACTTGTGGCGCAAACAGGGCAGTCCTGCATCTCATCGAAAAAGAAAATCGTGTTGCCCGGTTCTAATTCTATATTGGGGTTGATAAGCGTGATGTTGCGCACAACACTGTCCACATCATAGCCGTCATCAAATATCGACTTGAATTTCTGCTGTAAAACAAAATTGATGGCAACCACATTCCTATAGTTGTCATTTGCAAATTGCATAATGGATGCCGTCTTGCCAATCTGCCGCGCTCCTTTGACGATAAGAGGCAATCGATCCTCGTTTTCCTTCCATTCTTTGAGAAAGTCGTCTATTTTTCTCCGCATTAATCTCATAATCAACACATTTTTCTTTTGCAAAGATAACGTTAAATCACAAAATTCCAAGCAATTATATGCGAAAAATCACAAAATTCCAGTCCTTGTGACCTATTTTATCACAAAATTTCAAGGAGCCACACGTGAAAAATCACAAAATTTCCAATTTCTACCCCTTACGACCTTCCTTCTTTTTGCGGAAACGGCCAAGGGCATAGCCCAGCACTTCGCGCTGGATTGTTGAGTTCAGGAAGCGGTTTGCCACATAATAGAGCGCGAAGCACACAGATGTCTGCGCAAGGATGTTGAGCCACGGATTAGCAATGCCGACAAGCACAAGGCACTGAACCGCAGCCACAGCGCCCGAAATGACGGCATACGGAAGGATGTCGCCCACCACGTTGCGCGTCGGATAGCCTACGATGCGACCAGCCACAATCACGGCATAGACAAAGAACAGCGCCGATGCCACAAGCTGTCCCCAAATCATCGCCGTTATGCCCATGGGGATGGTCACCACGATGGCGGCTATCATCAATGCGTCTTTGACCGATTCGTAGACCACAAGCGAGCGCGAACGCCCGAGTCCGAGGATGTAGTTGTTGATGTTGGTGGCAAGCACAATGAAGATGCCGCGCACGGCGAGTATCTGAAACAGGATTATGGCTTCATCCCACTTCGTGCCAAAAAGGATGTGGAATATCGGTTCGGCACACGTCGTGAGCAACAGCAGCAGAGGAAAGACAAGATAGGCGGTGAAGCGGTTCATCTTGCGCATGGCGCGCAGCAACCGCTCCCTGTCATCCTGAAAACCGCTGAGCACGGGCAGGAACGACGCCGTCAGTATCTGCGCTATCGACTGTATGCCCATCTTGCTCCATTTGTCGGCTTGCGTGTAGCATCCGAGTTTGGCAAGGTTGTAGTAAGCACCGATGATAAACGAGTAGGCGTTGAGCGACAATGTGTTGAGAAAAGAGCACACCATCACTCCGCTGCCAACGGAAAACACCGACCGCAGCGACGCCATGCTGAACCCCGTGCGCGGAAGCCAGCCTGTTGTCGTCCACAGGAAGACCGATTTGACGGTGGCGAGCACAATGGTCTGCCACACGATTGCCCATGCGCCGTAGCCTTCCACGGCAAGCCAGATGCCCACGGCTCCCGACACGACAAGCCCCAGCGAGTTGGCTATAGCCACGCGCGCCATCGTCATCTGCTTCATCATGCGGTTGGTCTGCACAAGGGCGGTGGCGTTGATGATAAACGACAGGAACATCACCCTCGACAGGCTTATCAGTCGCTGGTCGCCGAAGGTGTCGGCAATCAACGGCGCACACGCCCATAGGATGCCATAAATGGCGATGCTGATGCCGAGGTTGAAATAAAAAACCGTACAATAGTCGGTTTCAGTAGGCGATTTTTTCTGTATCAGCGCCGCGCAGAATCCGCTGTCGACAAACAGTGATGCGAACGCCTGAAACACAAGCATAGCGCCGACCAGCCCGAAGTCTTCCTTCGAGAGCAGGTTGGCAAGCACGACGCCCGTAACGCCGTAGAACACCTGCGACGCGAATTTGTCGATGGTGTTCCACTTCAGCGTGCGCGCTGTTTTCAGTTTAAGTTCGGTTTCTTCCACGCGCCTATTCTCGGTTTACGACTGCCGGCTCCGGCACTTCCATCAAGTCGAGCAGACCGGTGCCGTTGTCGGTGGTTTCCGAGCCTTCGGCAGCCTCTGTTTCCGGCTCATTGTCTTCAATCACATCGGTGGCTTCTGTCTCGACGCCGCCTTCGAGCTGCACGATTTTCACATTCGACAGCTTGCTCTTGGTGATGACAGGCTTCCCGATATAGTACACCTTTCCTGAGCCTACGCCCTTCACGGAGAGCGTTTCTTTAGAGGCGCAACCTATTGCACCGGTGCCCATCAGCGTGCATTTCACGTGTTTCGCCGCCACCTCGTCGGCTTGAATCTCGCCGGTGCCCACATTCTTTATCGACAAGTTCTCACATTTGCCCGATGTTATGATTTTACCCTTTCCCGTGAGCAGTTTAAGGTTGATGTTGATAGCGTCGAGACCGTTGGCAATGATTGTGCCGTTACCTTGAAGCTGTATGTCGATTTTAGCCCCAGGAGCCACTTTACGCAGCGTCAGGGTGCTGTCTTTTGTATTCTCTGCCTTGTACAGATACGACGAATAGACATAGACCGTAGGCAGTGTCTTGACAGTGATTGCTGCAGGGTCGAGCTGTATTTTCAGTCTGCCCTTCGAACGCTCTGCCATGATGTAGGATGTGTATTCCTTCTCGATGTCAAACGCCACGATGCCCACTGAGTCGGCATTGTTGGAATAGACCACGTTGATGCCGTCGTTAACCACCAGTTCGTTGAATTCGCCCACATTGATGGTGTGTGGAGTGGCATTTACCGCTGCCGCGCAGCAGAGGGTGATGATAGCCAAAAAGAATTTCTTCATAACGTCGCTTGTTTCTAAATATGTAAATAATCAGTTTCTATGCGTTGCAGCACGTCGTCGAGCTCTGTCCACGTCTTTGCCTGAAGCATTGCGATGCGCGTTTCCCTGAAATTAGGGATACCCTTGAAGAGCGGCGACGCGGCAAGATGACGGCGGATGTGGAGAATGCCTCTCAACTCATCGATGCCTTCGATGCTCTCCGCAATCTGGCGGCGGAGCAGCGCCATCTTCTCCGACGCCGGTATCTCTATCGCGGTGCCGTGAAGCAGATAGTGCTTCATTTCGCGGAAAATCCACGGAGCGCCTATCGAGGCGCGGCCAACCATCACGGCATCCACTCCATAGCGGTCAAAAGCCGTTTTCAAGCCCTCTGGCGTCGTGATGTCGCCGTTGCCGACAATCGGTATCGTGATGCGGGGATTGCGCTTCACCTCGCCGATAAGCGTCCAGTCGGCGTCGCCGGTATACATCTGGCTGCGGGTGCGTCCGTGGATTGTAAGCGCACGGATGCCGCAGTCCTGCAGCTGCTCGGCGAGCGTGGTGATGATTTTGTTTTCGCAGTCCCACCCCAGACGGGTCTTGACCGTCACGGGCAACTTCACCGCATCGACCACCGAACGCGTGATTTGCAGCAGCTTGGGCACGTCGCGGAGCATTCCTGCCCCCGCGCCTTTCGACGCCACCTTCTTCACCGGACATCCGAAATTGATGTCGATGACGTCGGGACCGGCTGCCTCGGCGATTTTTGCAGCCTCCACCATCGGTTCCACCTCCTTGCCGTAGATTTGTATCGCCACAGGCCGCTCGGCGGCGTTGGTGTGGAGTTTGCGGGTGGTGCTGTTGATGTTGCGCACAAGAGCGTCGGCCGACACAAATTCCGTGTAGACCATATCGGCTCCTTGCTCTTTGCAGATTAGACGGAACGACGGATCAGTCACGTCTTCCATCGGTGCCAGCAGCACCGGGCGCTCTCCCAAGTCAATTGTTCCTATCTTCATTCGCTTCTTTCGTTTTGTGTGCGCAAGTTACGCATTTTTATCTGTCTTTCCAACATTGCCGGAAATTGAAATGTTCATTCTTAATGTCCTATTTTCTGTCTGTTTTGTCGGTTGCGCGCAGACGGGCAAGCATTTCTGCAGCCGTCAGCCGGCTGACGGGATGCCGCCACCCGGGCGACAACTCGCAGAGCGGTGCCAGCACAAACTCGCGTTTGTCCATCCGTGGATGAGGCAGGACGACAGTGGCGGTGTCGACAACCTCATCGCCGGCATACACGATGTCGATGTCAAGCTGACGGTCGGCATAGCTGCCGTCGGCATTGCGGTGGCTGGAGCTTCCCGCCTCGCGCTCGATGCGCTGGAAGATGTCCAGCAGACGCCCGACGGGCAAGTCGCTCTCAAACTCGACAGCGATATTGAAAAAGGGGTTATCAGACTGATAACCCCATGCTTCAGATTCGTATATGCTTGAGACTCGCGGGGTGCTGCCAACGCTGCGGGCTATCTCGTCAACGGCGCGGCGCAAGTTTGCCTCGCGGTCGCCGAGATTAGTTCCGATGTTGACACTCACTGTCCGCATTGCCTGCGTTTACAGCGTTTTTGAAACCTCTACTTCTTCGTAGGCTTCAATCATGTCGCCTTCCTTCACGTCGTTGTAGTTGGCGATGTTAAGACCGCAGTCGTAACCCGACGACACTTCCTTGACATCGTCCTTGAAACGCTTCAGAGAGCCGAGCTCGCCCGTGTAGATGACAATGCCGTCGCGGATAAGGCGCACTTTGCTCGTGCGTTTCACCTTGCCCTCGCGCACCATACAGCCTGCAATCGTGCCGACCTTCGATATCTTGTAGGTTTGAAGCACTTCTGCCGTACCGGTAACCTCTTCTTTGAGCTCCGGCGAGAGCATTCCTGCCATTGCGTCTTTAACCTCCTCGATTGCATCGTAGATGATTGAGTAGAGACGGATGTCGACGCCATCGTTCTCTGCCAGACGGCGGGCGGCTACCGACGGACGCACCTGGAAGCCGATAATAACGGCGTCGGATGCGGCGGCAAGCGTAACGTCGCTCTCCGAAATCGCACCCACGGCCTTGTGGATTACGTTGACCTGAACCTCCGGTGTCGACAGTTTGATAAGCGAGTCGCTCAACGCCTCGATTGAGCCGTCAACGTCACCTTTGACGATAAGGTTCAACTCGTGGAACTCGCCCAACGCACGGCGGCGGGCAATGTCGTCGAGGCCAGGCATACGGCGGGTGCGCTCCTTGACTTCGCGCTGCAACTGCTCGCGGCGCGTGGCTATCTCGCGTGCCTCACGGTCGGTGTCCAGAATGTTGAACGTGTCGCCGGCGGTCGGCGCACCGTTCAGACCGAGCACCAATGCCGGTGCCGCAGGGCCTGCCTCCGTGATGCGCTGGTTGCGCTCGTTGAACATGGCGCGGATCTTGCCATAGCTTGTTCCTGCCACCATGATGTCGCCCACACGCAGCGTTCCGTTGCTCACAAGCACGGTTGCCACATAGCCGCGACCCTTGTCGAGCGACGACTCGATAATCGAGCCTGTTGCCTTGCGGTTGGGGTTGGCTTTAAGGTCGAGCATCTCTGCCTCGAGAAGCACCTTGTCGAGCAGTTCTTTAACGCCGATACCCTTCTTGGCTGAGATTTCCTGCGACTGATATTTTCCACCCCAGTCTTCCACGAGGTAGTTCATATTGGCGAGCTCCTCCTTGATTTTGTCCGGGTTGGCGGCAGGCTTGTCTATCTTGTTGATTGCAAACACGATTGGCACACCGGCTGCCGAGGCGTGGTTGATTGCCTCGATGGTCTGCGGCATCACGTTGTCGTCGGCGGCAACGATGATGATGGCGATATCCGTCACCTTGGCTCCGCGGGCACGCATTGCCGTAAATGCCTCGTGGCCCGGGGTATCGAGGAACGTGATGCGGCGGCCGTCCTCAAGCTTCACGTTGTAGGCTCCGATATGCTGCGTGATGCCACCAGCCTCGCCGGCGATAACGTTGGCGTTGCGGATGTAGTCGAGCAGCGATGTCTTACCGTGGTCTACGTGTCCCATCACGGTCACAATCGGCGGACGCGGCAGCAAATCTTCCTCGGAGTCGGCCTCCTCGTTGATTGCCTCCGACACTTCCGCACTGATATATTCTGTCTTGAAACCGAATTCTTCTGCTACAAGGTTGATGGTCTCAGCATCGAGTCGCTGGTTGATGGAAACCATCACGCCGATATTCATACATGTGGCGATAACCTTGTTGACCGGCACATCCATCATCAGTGCCAAGTCGTTGGCTGTCACGAATTCTGTGATGCGCAGCGTCTTGCTTTCCTTTGCCTCCAATGCGGCTTCCTCGCGCTCGCGCTCTTCAAAAGCCTCGCGCTTCTCTTTTCTCCATTTAGCACTCTTCTTCTGAGGCTTGTTGGTGAGGCGCGCAAGTGTTTCCTTAACCTGCTTCTGCACGTCTTCTTCGCTGACCTCTGCCTTTATGTGGCGCTTGGCCTTGTTGTTCGGACGGTCAGCGTTCTTGTTCTTGTTGCGGCGGCTGTCGTTGTTGCCTCCACCTTGCTTCTGTCCGCCGGCTTGCTGTCCGCCCGGATGCTCAATGTCGACTTTCTCCTTGCCGATGCGTTTGCGCTTGCGCTTCTCGCTGTCGGCGTTGGCTCCTCCGTTGGCTTGTTTTTCCTTGGCGATGCGCTCTTTACGCTTTTCCTCCTTCGACTTCTTCTTCGGACGGGTCGACTGGTTGATGGCGTCAAGGTCGATTTTGCCGAGAATCTTAGGAGTGGCGATTGTTGCCACGACAGTCTTGATTTCGTTGGATTCCGAAACCTCAGGCACTGCGGCTTTCGGCGCGCTCTGTGGATGTGGCGCCGGCTGCGGAGCTGGCTTTGCCTCCTCTTTCACCTCCGCCTTCTTAACCTCTTCCTTTACCTCTTTCTTTACCTCTGGTTTAGGTTCCGGCTTCGGCGCAGGTTTCGGTGCGGGTGCGGGCGCAGGTGCAGGTGCTGGCTTGGGCTCTGGCTTCTTCTCTTCAACGACAGGGTTGTTGTGCTTGTCGAGTTCGATTTTGCCGAGAATCTTCGGCTTCTGCACGGTTTCCACAACAGTCTTTATCTGCTCCGGCTTTTTAGGCTCTTGCGATGCCTTGTTTTTCACTTTGTCCTTCTGACGCTCCGAGGCATAGCGCTCCGACTTCGACTTCAAGTCTTTGTCGTTTTTAAACGCGCGCACCAGCATTTCGTGCTGCTCGTCGGAGATGCGAAGGTTCAGGTTGCCGGGATCGCCGACCTCCTGATTGTGTTTCTGCAGAAATTCCACCAGCGTAGGAATCCCCACATTCAAATCGTTTGCTACTTTGCTTATCTTTATTGGCATATTGCTTGTTAAGTTTCCTGTTGTTAATCCTCAAATTCCGCTTTCAATATATCGAGCACTTGGTCGACGGTGCTTTCCTCAAGGTCGGCTTTGTCGATTATCTGCTCGCGTGGCATGTTGAGGACGGCTTTTGCCGTGGTGCAGCCGATGCCTTTGAGGGCGTCGATAACCCAACTGTCGATTTCGTCGCTGAATTCATCAAGATAAATGTCGTCGCTGTCCTCTGTGAAGCGGTAAACGTCGATCTGGTAGCCGGTCAGCATTGTGGCAAGCTTGATGTTCAAACCGCCTTTTCCGATGGCAAGCGACACCTCTTCCGGAAGCAGCATCACTTCGGCGCACTTCTCTTCCTCGTTGATGCGGATTGACGACACCTTGGCGGGGCTGAGGGCGCGGCGGATGTAGAGTTCGGGATTCGTTGTGTAGTTGATCACGTCGATGTTCTCGTTGCGCAACTCGCGCACAATGCCGTGGATACGAGAGCCTTTCACGCCGACGCATGCGCCGACCGGGTCGATGCGGTCGTCATACGACTCTACGGCTATCTTGGCGCGCTCGCCAGGGATGCGGGCGATGCCTTTAAGCAGGATGAGTCCGTCGTGAATCTCCGGCACCTCAATTTCAAACAGACGGCGGAGGAATTCAGGGCTTGTGCGCGAAATTATCACCTTCGGGTTGTTGTTGGCGTTCTGCACTTCCTTGATGACGGCGCGGATGGTTTCGCCCTTGCGGTAACGGTCGCTCGGAATCTGCTCTTCCTTCGGGAGGATGAGCTCGTTGTGCTCCTCGTCAAGAACAAGCACTTCGCGTTTCCAGATTTGGTAGACCTCGCCTACTACAATCTCGCCTTCCATTGCCTTGAACTTGGTATAGATGGCGTCTTTCTGAAGATCGAGTATCTTGGATGCGAGCGTCTGACGGAGTGTCAGGATGGCGCGGCGGCCGAACTTCTCAAAAACGATTTCTTTCGTAACGTCCTCGCCGATCTCGCATTCCGGGTCAATCTCGCGGGCGGCGGTAAGACCGATCTGCATGCTCGGATTCTCCACAGCGCCGTCGGCCACTACTGTGAGGTTTTGATAAATCTCGCAGTCGCCCTTGTCTGGGTTCATAATTACGACGAAATTCTCGTCCGATCCAAACATCTTTGCCAGCACGTTGCGGAACGATTCCTCCAACACGCTGATCATTGTGGTCTTGTCGATATTCTTCAGCTCTTTAAACTCCGAAAAGCTGTCTACCATGCTTATGGTTTCCTCTTTCTTTGCCATAATGTCTTAAAACTGGATTACGTATTTTGTATATTTTATTTCGTTATAACCGAAGCGGAGGTCTTCCTCCTGCTCCACCGGACGCTTGGCGCCTTCGGGTTTCACTTTCTTGACCACCGTAAGCACGAAGCCGTCGGCGTCGGCACTCTTGAGGATGCCTTTGAGCTTGCGACCGTCGGCGGTAAGCACTTCAACCTCGTTGCCTTCGTTCTTGTGATACTGGCGCTCTACGCGCAGTGGCGATGTCAGTCCGGCTGAGCCGATTTCAAGTTCATAATCTTCCTCGTCGCGGTCAAACTCGCTCTCAACAAGTCGGTTAAGGCGGATACACTCATCTATGTCCACACTTGTGTCGCTGTCGATTTCCACCACGATGTTGTTGTCCTTGCTGATTCTGACGTCGACGAGAAAAAGGTCGGTGCCTTCCATTCCTCGCTCCAAGACTGCTGTCAGCGCGCTTTTGTCAATCATTCTTCAATTGTTGATGTATTAATAAAACAATGGAGAAGACTTCCGCCCCCTCCATTTCCGTCTGCAAATATACTTATTAATAGACAAATGCACAAACATTTGGTTTCAACGGCTCAAAAACTGTCTTATAATTAGCGATATTTAACACTGCCAAGCAAATTATACGTTTTTTTAGCATCCTCAACGCGCTTTTTTTGACGTTCGCCTGGGATGTCTGTTCCGTTACCGCGGCAGTTGCCGCTCATTCTGTGGGTTAAATAAGTTAAAAACTTGTTCCCGATGCTTGTTTCTCAAAGAAAATTCATATCTTTACGCAGTTTAGTAATAACCTAACCGAAAAAGAACAAAGAAAAATACAGAATACACATCATTTATTAACTTAAAATCTTTTTTATGAGAAAGTCTTTTAAACA
>OIGD01001213.1_pt1 | contig 24956 bp, 18 predicted proteins | sample 1582211 | NCBI WGS metagenome assembly OIGD01 (sample SAMN04414078, study PRJEB24778) | human gut metagenome | material: faecal | host: Homo sapiens
TTCACATCTGCAAGCAAGAACCAAATCGTGGTGAAGAAAGATAAAAGTTTTGAGAAAACTTTACTCTCCACTTTACAAGGCCTGAGTCCTCTAATAATTACACCATTTCTGGGTTGACAATTCCTCAAGTCAAGCCTCAAAAACGCTACAATTTCGACATCATATCCCAGTTCAGCAGCACTATTAGCGTATGCCAGTAATCTATTACTACTGGCAGAGCCATAACTAAAAATCCAGTTTAGTATGTAGAATTTTCCTTTTTTATTCATTTATTCAATTTCCATTTTTATTTTGAAAGTTTCTATCGCATCGACTCTTCGTTTGCTCTCACCTTTAAGCGATGAATGTGACAACCGAATTAGCAGCACACAACGATATGATCACCCAGCACTTCACACCAGTAATCTTCGCGTCCGTAGAAAGGAGCAGACCTTTGCCAATTCTTCTACCTGTATCAGTAATGCAAGTAGATGTGTGTAATGTTGCATATGGACCAATCCGATTGGTGTTACCTACTACGATGATTCCATAGTGTGAAATCACCGAACCATAGTCACAAGCATCATAGCCTATACTAAACCCAAGCTTGCGAGACAACCTAAAGAAACGCAATTACTGATTATAAGTAACAATCCCCCCATTTTGGCAATTATGAGAGTAGTATTGCACCTTTTTCATTGCCTTAAGGAACTCCATGATAAATCTGGCGCCATAAGGTGCAATAACTTCTTCTTGAGAGGTTCTTGAAGTACCCTCTATTCATCACCATGTCTGCCTGAAGATAGAAGTGGAGGTAGTTGCGAGATGTGAACATAATACTAAATTTGTTTTAATGATTCATTAATACTGACATTGTTTGTTTGGCTATGTTATGCCAATCATACTCATCACCATTGCCATATTGTCTTGCTCCGTGTTTTAATAATGACATCAGATTCTGGTCTGTAATAAGAGATTGCATTGCATCGGCAAATGAAACCGCATCTTCCGCATTAACTAGAATACCATTCTTCCCATCTTGAATGGATTCTACCAAGGCTCCCACCTTTGTTGCAATAATTGGATTGCCAAAAATAAACGAAGTAGGAATAATTCCACTTTGAGAGGCAGTCTTATATGGTAGAAGAACAACATCAGATATATCATTTAGGTACACCATCTCGTCATCATAAAGGATTCTATTAATAACGACACAATTTTTCTTTGTTGAATAAAATGGTAAGGTTGGATCATCACCACTTCCTGCTACGATTAAATTGAAATCAACCTTTCTGTTGTTTAGAATCTCACAAGCCCGCTTTAAGAGATCTAGCCCTTTATATGGTTTGATAAATCCATAAAACAAGAATATTGGAGAATCATTATTGAATTGAATATTGAGTTCTGTAGGTTTCCTATACAACATTAACGTTTCGAACTTTCCAAATGGAATATATTCTGACAAACAATTACCATTCTTGTCCAATGTTCTAAATCTATCCAATGTTGATTTTGAAGGCAGGATAACCTTCGATTTATCGCGTATTACGGTTTCCATTAATGGTGTTGATAGTTCACCTTTAAAATGACTACCCACTTCATGAAATGTGTGGGTTAAATTTTCATCTTTAAGTTCATTATGTATGATTTCAACCCATGGCCACTGTCCTACAATGTTAATGGCATCATATTTTGCAGATTTGATTTTATTTAAAACTATTTTGAATACGATTTTATTAAGAAGCGTTAGTCGTCTTGAAAACGATACCAAACGGAACAAGAATAAATTCACGGGGAGACCTTCATAGTAACCACAAATCTCAGGGGCATTGACAGAGGTCAACCTTACTAATCCTGGATGTTTGGGGGCTTTATGATAATCTATACCAGGAACAGTGCCTTTATCGTGAAACATATCGACTACTGCAAAGTAGTCAACTGCTACCCCCTGTTCTGCAATTGATTTAGCTAAACACAATGAAGACTCATAATGAAAATATGAGATGATTGCTATTTTTTGCATAATTCAAACTCTTTATCATTTAAACATATACCAAATGTGTAACATAGTATAAGAGAAATCCAAAACAAATCAAATCTTTGGTAAGCATACAATATCAAGAATACCAAAGATAATAAAGCATACCTGCGATCTCTTGACTTGAATGTAATATAGAAATATGGCAGAAGATATAATATTATTCCTAATATACCAATATTTAATACTTGATTGTAAAAACCAGCTCCTGCACCGAATTGCTCGTTTATAAAAGAAATTGTAGCCTTATCGTAGCCAAGCCACAAAACACTAGGATTTTCAAACATAAAGTAAAAGAATTCCAGTTTTTGTGTACTGATCCTACCATTCGTATTGTCTATAGCCAATTCATCATCTTGAAGTCTCGATAGAATTGAATGATTAATGTAATTGTCACCTCCATTATAGTATGTACCAAAAGCTATTACAGCAGAAAACACCAATACACCCAATAATAACTTTTTGGAAGAGAACTTATTCTTTGTCATCATTATTGCAGAATATCCAAATAATGCCAAAAGATAACCTGCAAGAGAGAACGTTAGGATTAGTGAAGCCAAAACAGCCCAAAGGTATTTGAATCGCTTAAAATCAAACTTAGTTGCATACAAAAGAAAAGCCGAAACACATCCTAAATCACCAGGTTCTATCAGAGGTCCGTTAAAACGAAACATTCCAGTTGCTCCCACTGTAATTGGTTTTAAATAGAACAAATAATTGTAACATGGTTCTCCGTAAAAATCACCTCCATAGTGTGTCTGGATGATACCCAAGCTTGGAAGATTTACAAAGAATGAACATATGTATATAATCATTCCAGGAATCAATATCATTCCAAACCACTTTGTAATATGATACAATAACAATTCTTTTTTGGAATCTTGTAAACAAAGAAGAAGATAAGTCGTTATGGGAAGAACCGCTTGATTCGCCATCCCGATAATTTCAAATGTCCCTCTCGCACGATGCATAGTGTATACATTAGCTATATATATGAGAAAGGCAAACATGACATATTTAGATTGATTTCTTATCTTATATGCCCCTATAGAAATCAGCATGAACAGTACTATTGGAAGACAGTAGAAAAACAATGTATTCCTTCCTTCAAAACCGATCCAGCATCTAGATGACATTAGAAAAGCAATGAAAACTAGGAAATACGCAAAGTTTGATGAGATTCTATTATATGGAGCAATCATAGGGAATATTACATTTTCATAAAAAGCCCAGCGAAGCAACCTTTGAAAGAATACAGAGAGCATACAAACGACTCTCTTCCTTTAAGATGATGTACACAAGACATTAATTCAATTAAGGACAATTTAAAACGACTCCAAAAAGCTCCAAAAATGACAGAAACTCCATAGTATTTACGAGCTAAATAAATTGGATTTCTCGACATAAAATAACTTGCAGAACAGCTCCTTTGATTTCTATCTGATGGAAAAATATGTTGATGCCAAGATTTCACTAATTTAGTGGACAGCAGTGTATATCCTTTGTTTGCACACTTTATACCTGTATCGACTTCGTCAGAATACATATTAATTCTTTCGTCTTGAAGGCCAATGGTTTCATAGACTATACGTTTTGTAAGAAAACAACCTCCTGGTAGTCCAGTTCTAAATGCAATGTCTGGTTTTACGTCTTTATAATGAACATTCCTGTCTATATGACGAAAGAGCATATTAGAGAAATCAATCTCTGCACCATAATTTTCAACAATTTCAGAATCCTTCTTCAATAAAATCGGGCTAATCATTCCGTATTGCTGTTCTCTAAAGAGAATCTCATGAATTTGGGCAAGCCCACCCTTTTCAATTCGAAGGTCATTTGTAATCTGAAGAATCGAGTCTGCATCAGTTTTTTCAAGAATGTATTTAATTGCCAAATTATAAGAAGCTATCATATTTGGCGTTTTTGAAAATAAGACGACTGCATCTGGGAAAGCAGACTTTAAGAGTATTGTATCTTCAGGATTACCATTATTTACAATGATTTGAAGATAGATATCATCCTTGTACTCAGAAAAATACCGAACCCAAGGATTAAGTCTAAAACCTTCATTACAGAACAATGTGACACTTGCAATTTTCATTAACGTATTTGTTTTTTTATTTCTGCAAAAAAATCTCTCACAATAGGAAGCTTTAATACAAACAAATTTTCAACCACAAAGTAAAATCCACATATTAATAATGCAATAAGCAAGGTTGCAATATTGTTTAGATTAAGACATTTTCCTGCAGTATAGCATATTGCAATATATGGGATTGATGAAATTATTCGCTTAACAATAAAGCGCCAAGGAAGAGTGAGAATCTTCTTTTTAATTGCATACCCAAAAGCAAATATATCAGAACATATTTCTGAGCAGAGTAAAACCAAAGCAGATCCTATCGCCCCCAACTTATCAACGAATATGATATTAAACAAAACTGCAGTTGCAGCTCCAATAACAGAAGCTAACAATACTGCCTTATCTTCCTTTAGCGGTATCAAAGCTTGCATAATGCAAACCTGTGCAGCTCCCGTTAAGACAACAACTGGCATGATAATCTGCATAGGAAGAATTGCCCCTTCATAACCAGAACCAGCCAAAATATCGATTATCTGAGGAGACAACAACATACCTCCTATGCATATCGGAAGAGATACTGAAAAGATAAGTGAAAAAGATTTTGAAATATTATCATTATATTTTTTTACATTATTATTTGCAACCAAAGAAGCCATCCTTGGCAATACCACACTTGTGAAGGCTGATATGACACCTAAAAGAATCGTAAATAATTTATTCGCTGTTGAATAAAAACCCACTTCAATATCATTGCATGCTAATCCCAAAAACATTACATTAAATGTTGTGTACATTGAAATAAGTATCTTATTTACGCCATACATAGCCACAGGCTTCAAATATTTTTTGATTTCAACATTCTTAAACGAGAAATGAACATAATTTCTGGAATATATGAGATTTATAAAACCATTAACTACGACTATTCCAACCGTTAGGATATAATAAATAAGATAGTCTTCTTTATCATGAACAAATAGGAAAATGCTGATGCAATATAAAATCCTAATAAAAATTGTACGTTTGGCAATGTAATCAAATTTTTCAACTCCTTGATAGAGCCATTCTATCTGAAGACTTGTAAATACTAACGAGAAAGAACCAATAAGCAATAATGTGCTATATTCTTGAAACCGAGATATCAAGAATATGGAAACCGACATAAGAATGAGACTTATCCCTGTCAGAACTCCAATAACAACCATTACACTACTAAAGACTTTTGAACGTTTCTCAAAATCCCCATTGCATATTGCTATTTCGCGAATACCTACAGTTGCTGCCCCCAGCAATGCAAAGAGACTGAAATATGCAACCACATTTGTCGCAAAACTTGTTTTTCCCATTAGTTCCACGCCTAAACAACGCGATACATAGGGAAATACAATTAAAGCAGCTATATAGTTGGCTAACGTAATAGATATATTATATAGAAAGTTTTTCTTTAATGATGCCATATGCATAATTGATTATATTCTCCACTCCTACTCAAACCTCTCTATGCCTTCCCCAACCAGCGAATTGCCAATCTGTACCTCTATGAAAGTAAGAGGTATTATAGCTTTAATGACATGGAAGTGTTCTACTAGGATGACAACCATATCGCCAACCTTGACTCTCTGCTCTACGCTATTGAGTACACATATGCTTTCACCCTCAACGAATGTCCCAACCTCAGAATGGTAATGGTGAATATGATAGGAGATATTCTTTCTTGAGTTGAGAGTGTTGCGCCTGTCTCCTCCTGCCCTTCTTGAACTGGAGAAGAATGATCATTGGACATTGCCTCTTCTAGTACTGGACATAGAATCTTTCCAAATCTTCGCTGCTACACATAATCTTAATATTCAAAATTCAACAATAAAGGTATATCTTTTAAGATTGAGCCTTTATTTGAGTGCTTACTCTAGAACTTTCTCCACACCATTTTATCGACGATACCGACATAGCTCTGCACAATCTTCACAACTTTGGTTGAGACATTCTCGTCTACATAATCAGGCACAGGAATACCATGCTGACCATCACGACAAAGTTCAACGGCAGTATCTACGGCTTGAAGTAATGATTTCTCGTCAATACCGGCAATGATAAAGTCGCCCTTGTCAATAGCCTCTGGACGCTCAGTAGAGGTTCGAATGCAAATAGCTGGAAAGGGATGTCCCACACTGGTGAAAAAACTTGATTCTTCAGGTAATGTACCACTATCACTAACAACAGCAAAAGCATTCATCTGAAGACAATTGTAATCATGGAAGCCAAGAGGCTCATGTTGGATAACCCGTTCATCAAGTTTGAAACTACTCTCTGCAAGACGGTTACGACTACGTGGATGACAACTATAAAGAATCGGCATGTCATACTTCTCTGCCATACGGTTGATAGCATTAAAGAGCGACATGAAGTTCTTCTCGGTGTCGATATTTTCCTCACGATGAGCAGAGAGCAAAATATATTTTCCTTTCTCCAGACCCAGACGCCGATGTACATCGCTAGCTTCTATCTCTGCAAGATTGTTATGGAGTACTTCCGCCATAGGTGATCCCGTGACATAGGTACGTTCCTTAGGTAGACCACAATCGGCAAGATATCTTCGTGCATGTTCGGAGTATGCCATATTCACATCACTGATGATATCAACAATACGACGGTTGGTCTCTTCCGGAAGGCACTCGTCTTTGCAACGGTTACCTGCTTCCATATGGAAAATTGGAATATGCAGCCGCTTCGCACCAATTACACTCAAACATGAGTTTGTATCACCAAGTACAAGAACTCCGTCCGGCTTTGTCTGAGCAAAGAGTTTATATGAACAATTGATGATATTACCACAAGTAGCTCCCAAATCATCACCTACGGCATCCATATATACTTCCGGCTCTGCCAACTTCAAATCTTTAAAGAATATGCCGTTGAGGTTGTAGTCATAATTCTGACCGGTATGAGCAAGAATCACATCAAAATACTGACGACATTTAGTGATGACAGCTGCCAAACGGATAATCTCGGGACGAGTGCCGACAACGATTATCAGCTTCAATTTACCATTATCCTTGAATTTTATATCTGAATAATCGAATTTAGGTTGTTTTTCCATATTATTTTTCTACTTTATCAAAGTATGTATCCGGCTTATTAGGATTGAATATCTCATTGCAGTACATCACTGTCACCAGATCTTCCGTATCAGAAAGATTGATGATGTTATGAGTATAACCGGGAAGCATGATGACAGACTGTATTTTCTCTCCGCTCACCTCATAGTTAAGCACTTCGTCTGTTCCTTCCTTACGGAGTTGAATAAGACCATGCCCACTGACTACAATAAACTGTTCCCATTTGGTATTGTGCCAGTGTTCACCCTTGGTTACACCTGGTTTGGAGATATTAATGCTTACCTGGCCGCAATTCAAGGTATGTACAAGTTCTGTGAAACTGCCACGTTGATCTACATTCATTTTCAAGTCGAAGATCGCTTTTTCTTTTGGTAAGTAGCTCAAAAAAGTACTGTACAGACGTTTGGCAAATGAATCAGCCGGGATTTCTGGAATCATCAGTGTCTTAGGCATTTCCGCGAATTGATGTAATAAGTCAACGATTTCACCAAGCGTCACCTTATGGGTGACAGGGCAATAGCAATATCTGCCGTCAGCCTCCGGATGTACATCAAGCCCCTCGAACTCGCAATGATGTTCCTCGCCTTTCAGGGCATGAATCATTTCGTCCACAAGATCATCAATGTAAAGTAGCTCAAGTTCTACACTCGGATCGTTGACCTGTATAGGCAAGTCATTGGCAATATTATTGCAGAAAGTGGCTACGGCACTGTTATAGTTTGGACGGCACCACTTACCGTAAAGGTTCGGAAAGCGATAGACCAAAACCTTGGCTCCTGTCTCTTTGCCGTATTGTAGAAAAAGATCTTCACCCGCCTTTTTGCTACGACCATATTCACTGTTACCAAAACGACCGGTCAACGAGGCTTGCGCACTGGAGGAAAGCATGACGGGACAAGTGTTATGATATTTCTTCAAGGTGTCAAGTAGTGTACTTGCAAAACCGAAGTTACCTTTCATGAATTCATCATTGTCTTTAGGGCGGTTCACCCCGGCAAGATTGAATACGAAATCGGCCTCTTTGCACCAATTATCCAGTTGTTCCGAAGTAGAGTCAAGATCGTACTCGAATACGTCACTAATCTTCAGTTCACCATAACAACGAGCCTTACCGTCCTTGATGTTATTAAGTTGGGCACAAAGATTCTTCCCTACAAAACCTTTGGCACCGGTTACTAATATCTTCATAATTTTATTATTGTACGAAGTTGCCCTCACCACTCAACTCCTTCTTTATATAGTCCAAAGCTGCAATCTTGGCTTTGGTTTCTTCCACGTTAAGGATTCGCGTATTGTTTGAATTGAACTCTGTAAGCGTGTTACGCTCTGTCTCACCCTCTTTGAAATATTTATCGTAATTCAATCCGCGGTTATCTGCCGGTACACGATAGAAATTGCCCATATCCTCTGCTTTGGCACATTCCTCATTGGTCAGCAATGTTTCATACATTTTCTCTCCATGACGGATGCCGATAACCTTAATATCTTCTTTCTTGCCGCCAAAGAGCTCACAGACAGCTTCCGCCTGAGTCCGGATGGTACAAGCCGGAGCTTTCTGAACAAGGATGTCACCATTCTGACCATGTTCGAAAGCAAACAATACGAGATCCACCGCCTCTTCCAATGACATGATGAAGCGCGTCATTTTAGGCTCGGTCAACGTTACAGGATTACCATTGCGAATTTGCTCTATCCAGAGAGGAATGACTGAACCACGGGAACACATCACGTTGCCATAACGTGTACAACAAATCTTGGTCTTGCCGGAATAACGGCTTTTTGCCACTGCTATCTTTTCCTCAACAGCTTTGGTGATACCCATAGCATTGATTGGATAGGCAGCCTTATCCGTGGAAAGGCAGATTACGGCACCAACACCTGCCTCAATAGCAGCCGTCAATACATTGTCAGTACCGATTACATTCGTCTTGACAGCTTCCATTGGGAAAAATTCGCAACTCGGAACCTGCTTCAAGGCAGCAGCATGGAAGATATAGTCTACTCCCGGCATAGCGTTCCTACAAGACTGGAGGTTGCGTACATCACCAATAAAGAATTTTATTTTATTTGCCACATCAGGATACTTAATCTGATATTCGTGGCGCATATCGTCCTGTTTCTTCTCGTCACGTGAAAATATACGAATTTCACCGATATCGGTACGAAGGAAACGATTCAAGACTGCATTACCGAAAGAACCTGTTCCACCGGTAATCATTAGGGTTTTACCCGCAAAAATGCTCATAGTTTTACTGTTTTATTGTTTTATTTCTCCGTATTATAAAACTTTACATACCACTCTGCAAAGTTTCTTAGACCATCTCTCAAACTTGTACCCGGTTTAAAAGCAAAATCCTGTTCCAATGAAGTAGTATCAGCATAAGTTACAGGCACATCACCCGGTTGCATAGGCACAAGTTCTTTATGGGAATCAAAATCATAGTCTTTCGGAAGCACACCGGCACGGACTAATTCTTCCTGAAGAATAGTTACAAATTCAAGCAGGTTCTCTGGATGACTGTTACCGATATTATATACTTTGTATGGTGGAATCGGAAGTCCGTCTTCCCCATTCTCTTTTTCCGGAGCGTGTTGTATAACACGTACTACTCCCTCCACAATATCATCCACATAGGTAAAATCACGTTTACAATTACCATAATTAAAAATCTTGATAGTTTCGCCTTTTACAAGCTTGTCGGTAAACCCGAAATACGCCATATCCGGACGACCTGCAGGACCATAAACCGTAAAGAAACGCAAGCCTGTGGATGGAATATTATAAAGTTTTGAGTATGCGTGAGCCATCAACTCGTTACTCTTCTTTGTTGCTGCATAAAGGCTGACCGGGTTGTCAACCTTGTCATCAGTTGAATACGGAACTTTCTTGTTACTGCCATAGACTGATGATGAAGAAGCATAAACCAAGTGTTCCACCTCATAATGACGGCAGGCTTCAAGGATATTATAGAAACCGATAAGATTACTTTGGACATAGGCATCAGGATTGGTGATACTGTAACGGACACCTGCCTGGGCCGCAAAATTTACGACAACGGAAATTTTGTTTTCAGAGAAAATTCTTTCTATCGCATCCTTATCGGCAATCGAGGCACGGACAAAAGTCCAGTCACGGTCTAACGACTCTATTTCCTTGAGACGCTCATACTTGATATTGACATCGTAATAATCGGTGATGGAATCAACACCGATTACCCTGATATTTCGGAAATCATGGAAAAGGCGCATGACAAGGTTGCTCCCAATAAAACCGGCAGCACCCGTTACAAGCACAGTCTTTCCGTCCAGCTCTACATTATATGACAACATGGTCAGTCCCTTCTAAAAATGTCACGTGTATAAACCTTAGCTTCCACATCTTCCAGACTGTTGTCAAAACGGTTGGCTATGATAGCCTTGCTCTGCACCTTGAATCCAGCAAGATCGTTAACAACCCTGCTGCCGAAAAATGTAGTCCCGTCCTCAAGCGTGGGTTCATAGATGATCACTTCCGCACCCTTCGCCTTGATACGTTTCATTATACCTTGAATGGCGGACTGGCGGAAATTGTCAGAGTTCGATTTCATGGTCAGGCGGTATACACCGATGACGCAAGTATGTTCCTTGGATGCGTCCCATTGTCCATTTCCCGTATAATAACCTGCCTTGCGGAGTACTGCATCAGCTATATAATCCTTACGGGTTTTGTTTGATTCCACGATTGCGGACATCATGTTCTGAGGAACATCCTGATAGTTGGCAAGGAGTTGTTTGGTATCTTTCGGCAGGCAGTAACCGCCATAACCGAATGAAGGATTATTATAATGTGTCCCAATACGGGGATCAAGGCCTACGCCCTCAATGATCGCTTTGCTATCCAATCCCTTTATTTCAGCGTATGTGTCAAGCTCATTAAAGTAGCTGACACGGAGAGCCAGATAGGTGTTGGCGAAGAGCTTGACTGCTTCCGCTTCTTTTATGCCCATAAAGAGCGTGTCGATGTTTTCTTTGACAGCCCCTTCCTGCAAAAGGGCAGCAAATGTCCTAGCTGCTTCCTGTAACATAGTGACATCCGTGACAGACCGGATCGCCTTGTTTTCTTCAGCAAACTCCGGACCGTCAATGATCTTCGGATAACCTACGATGATACGGCTCGGGTAGAGATTGTCATAAAGGGCCTTGCTTTCACGAAGGAACTCCGGTGAAAACAGCAGGTTGAACTTCTTGACTCCTTTCTGGGCATATTTTACATAAAGGTTACGGGTATATCCCACCGGAATTGTCGATTTGATGACCATTACGGCATCGGGATTCACTTCAAGCACAAGATCGATAACTTCCTCCACACGACTCGTATCGAAATAATTCTTCACAGGATCGTAGTTTGTAGGAGCGGCTATTACCACAAAGTCGGCATCAGCATAGGCTAACCTCCCGTCCAAAGTGGCAACAAGATCAAGCGGCTTTTCAGCCAGATACTTCTCGATATAATCATCCTGGATAGGGGAAACCTTGTTGTTCAGTTTCTCCACCTTTTCCGGGATTACATCCACGGCAGTTACATGATGATGTTGTGATAGCAGTGTCGCTATGCTCAGTCCCACATAGCCAGTTCCGGCTACTGCGACCCGAATCTCTTTGAAATCACGCATATTATGTTTGATTTGGTTTTATCAATAGCAGTTTATTTATCCTCCCGACTTGTATGCTTCTCTCCATAACCATAGCCATAACCATAACGCTTGCCATAGCCATAATACTTGCCGTATTTACCATAACCATAATAATAGCCGTACTTCTTTTTCTGAAGATCCAAGCCGTTAATGGCGATACAGAGGTTAGGCAGTTTGTTGTTTTCCATAAGCTCATTGATCAAAGTAAACTCTGCCTTACGGGTATAATCAGCACGGCATACGTATACCGACAAATCAGCTGTGCGACCTATCAGCAAGGTATCAGTTACCATACCCACGGGGGCCGTATCCAGAATCACATAGTCAAAATTAGCCTTCAACGTTTCGATGGCTTTTTCCAAGCCGTCACGAGCCAATAATTCCGTTGGATTGGGAGGAACTGATCCGCCCGGAAGAATAAACAGATTCTTGTTTATATCGGAAGACTGTACTAAATCCATCAGATTCTTTGTCGGATTGGTCAGAAACTGGGTAATACCATGTTCCTTTTGGGAAATATTAAAAACCTTATTCAATCCAGGCTTGCGAATATCAAGACCTACTATCACAACCTTTTTCCCTAACAAAGAAAGACTAATAGCCAAATTAGATGATACAAAAGACTTACCTTCACCACTGATGGTAGAAGTCACCAGAATCACATTCTTGCCATTTTCAAGCATAAACTGAAGATTGGTACGTACATTACGGAATGTCTCGCTCATCAAATTATTATGATTCTCAAATACAGCTATAGAACCGGACTTTTCATCCGCCAACGGGATATCGCCAATAACAGGAAGAGAAGTTAGTTTTTCAACATCAGCACGGCCCTCAATCTTGAATTTGGTCAAGCCAATCAGATAAATAATACCTACCGGAAATCCTACTCCTAATACCAAGGCGGCAAGATAGACCATCATCCTCTTAGGAGAAACCGGATTGTCGTCCGCTAACGCTTCATCAATAATCTTGGCATTATTTGCTGTAGCTGCCAAAGTGATGGCATTCTCTTCACGTTTTTGAAGTAACATCAAATAAAGACCGGCCTTAATTTCCTGCTGCCGGGCGATACTTACGAACTGGCGTTCCTGGGTCGGAGCGTCATTAATACGACGGGAATAGCGGTTCGCCTCACGGGCAAGGTCTTCTTTGGTTATCTGCAATCCTTTCAATGTAGCATCCAGCGTAGCCTGTACATTGCTCCGCATCGCACGGATACTAGTATCCAAATTTATGATCGTCGGATTATTCTCGGTTGATGTACGGAGCAAGCGCTTTCTTTCAACCAACATCTCATTATATCTGTCTATTGCACCAGCTGATGCCGCATCCTGTAATCCAATATTACTTGGCAAGACCTCATATTCATTACCTTGCATATAGCGTTGCAAATCCATCACCAAATTGATTTGAGTCTGGTTTTCCACACGTTTCTTTTCATATTCAGCATTACCGGTTAAGGCTATTTGCGCCTCACTGCTCAAATCTGTAATTCCGGCGCTACGTTTGAAGTTCTCCAAGTCTTGTTCGGTACTTCCAAGTTCCTTGGAAATAATGCCGATACGTTCGTCGATGAATTCTGCGGTTTTTTGGGCTACCTCATTCTTGTCATTATTGGCATTGATATTGTACATCTCAAGGAGTTTGTTGATGAAGTCCTTGCCACGCCGGGTATTTGAGTTCTTTAACGAAAGAACAGCTACAGAAGTAGTTTTTGATGTAGGGGCTATCGACAAAGATTTGATATATCCTTTGGCCACAGACATCGGCCGGTTTATAAAAGCTTTTATATGACGCTCCTTACTTTCCTCCTTAGCCTGATTGGTCGTCAATGTATCCTTGCTTTCAAAAAAGGCGACCGTCCCCTCATCGGTCGGAAAAACAGCAGGTAATTTATCGAATTGTTTCCGGTACTCTTTGTCTTTCACTGTTATCAACGCATCCATCCCACCATTAGGAAATAAAGTCATCTCCACTTCCATTGGTGCAGACAGTTTTTCCGCCTCCTGTGGAGTCAAGCTCACCACTACGGGCGAGGTACGGTAAAGTTCCCTATTAGGAAACTCATCTTCATCCTTATAAGTCACAAACAGTCCCAGATTATTGACCACTTCACGGGCAAGAGACTTTGATTTCAGCACCTCGATTTCATTGTCTACATTGTTCGACGAGGAAACGAAGCCGTCCAGTCCCATCTTTTCCAGTTCGGAGGACATGCTCGCACCACCGCCCTTCTTGTCATCCTTGATTAAGACTGTGGCGGTTATATCATAGACGGGAGTGGCCAAACGCAGGTAGCCCCATGCGCAGACGATACAGATTATTACAGAAACCACAAACCAGGGCCAGTGGATCAAGTAACGGAAAAGGATTTCCTGAATATTCACCTGCTCTTCCGGTTGCTCACCCCGGTTCTCTCTTTTTTCCTCAATCATATCTATATTACTATTTGAAGATTGTTACTAATAAACTTGCCAATGATACCAAAATAGAAGTAGCGGAGAACCACAAGCTGGTACTGTTACCTATATCGGAGTTTCGGGCTTTTGCTTTATTAGGAGTCACATAAACAATATCATTCTGCTGCAACCAATAATAAGGGGAAAGAATGGTCTCTGCTTTGTTTAAATCTAACGTCACGATCTCCTGTTTACCATCAGCACCCTCACGAATCAGTTTGACATTATCACGAACTCCCCAGACCGTCGTATCACCTGCCATGGCAAGAGCTTCCAACAGATTCACTTTTTCATTGCTGATCGTAAATGTACCAGGACGAGTGACTTCCCCCAATACAGATATTTTATAGTTTACCATACGAACAGTTACGATCGGCGTTTCCTTAATATAAGGTTTCAATTTGTCTATTATCAGCTGTTCAGCCTCTCTCTTTGTTAATCCTCCTACTTTTAACTCACCTAAAACAGGAAAATTAATCTTTCCTCCATTATCCACCAGATAAGGTTGTAGAACGGGCTGGACAGTCAACTGCGAATTTCCAGTAGTAGCCACACTAGCAGGACTAGCTACTGTCAGATTAAAAGGAACCGCCAACTCCGGACTGGTACATGAAACAACAATAGTAAGCAGGTCTTTAGGCATTATCTTGGCATCATACAGATTTTCCTGCTGAGCTGTCTGTTCCATAACTTCCACATCCTGCAAGTAAGGCACCTTTTTGTATGATTGACAAGACGCGAGTAAAAATATCGTAATCAGGCAGGTAAACACATTGCGTCTCATGCCTTGTACATTCATATACATATAAAATAGTTTATTCATAAAATCTTCTAGTTTATTATTCTTTATCTAAAACTTCAAATCGCGGAGAATTTTTTGATTTGAACTCCGGAACTATTTTCTTCATCAACCGCACGGTATCCATGATCTTTACCGCACGCGACAACCTTTCAAACTCTGCATAAGTATCAAAAATATCAGCATATTCATACCGACGAACTTTGGCGATCATGATTTTCTTATTCTCTGTCGGAATCGTATTTTCTTTATCGCTCAACACCTCTTCATACAATTTTTCACCCGGACGTAATCCCGTAAATTCGATCTTTATGTCTTCACCCGGACGATAACCAGCCAATTCGATCATACGAGTCGCCAGATCAACAATCTTCACAGCTTTTCCCATCTCAAAGACAAAGATCTCATTACCCTCACCCATGGTAGCAGCCTCCATTACCAGACGGCAAGCTTCGGGAATGGTCATAAAGAAACGGATGATATCAGGATGAGTAACAGTGACAGGACCACCATTCTCTATCTGTTCTTTAAAACGAGGAATGACAGAACCGTTACTACCCAACACATTACCAAAACGGGTAGTGATGAATTTGGTATGACCTTTCACTTTTCCTTCACGGATAGCACATCCCAGACTTTGAACATAGATTTCAGCTAAACGCTTGGAACAGCCCATTACATTAGTAGGATTTACAGCTTTATCCGTAGACACCATAATCATCTTTTCAGCACCATATTCCACAGCCATATCAGCCACCTGACGAGAACCGGTCACATTGACAAGTACAGCCTCACAAGGATTTTCCTCCATCAAAGGCACATGTTTATAAGCAGCAGCGTGAAAAACAATTTGAGGATGATACGATTCGAATACCATACGAACACGTTCCTTCACACGCACATCACCAATCACCGGAACAAAATCTATAGTAGGATATTTTTTCTCAAACTCAAGACGGACATTATGCAAAGGTGTTTCTGCAGAGTCGAACATGATAAGTTTCTGAATTCCCATCTGCACTAATTGACGGCAAAGTTCACTACCAATACTGCCTGCCGCACCAGTCACCAACACCACTTTTCCCCTGAATTCTTCTGCAACCTGACGAAGGTTGATATTAATTTCGGCACGACCCAACAAATCCTCAATCTTAATAGGACGTACCCACTGATGAAAGTTTCCATCAGAATCCGCCTCACTGATAGTAGGAGCTATCAATGTCTTAAGTTCATTGTTTTTACAATATTCCAGAAGGCGTTTTTCTTCCAGGCGGGTATCTTCATAACGGGCAAACAGAATCCCCTTAATTCCGCGCTTCCGCATGATATAATCAACATCCGATTCATTTTCAAAGTAATAAACGGGAAGATCTGCCAATCGGCGTCGGCTGTTATTTTTACCATATACATAAAAACCGGTTACTTTATAATGTGCACTATCCCTAAGACGTAACTTCAAGGCTACACTCTCTTCATTAGTACCATAAATAAGAATACGTGTGTTCTTTTTATTCACCCAATCCAATAAAAAATCATAGACGATTATCAATGATACACGAAAGGTCGTCAAGATCACTAAAGTCAATAAACCATCAAATAGAAGATAGGATATTTTATAATTATATGGCAATTGGGTCTCATATATAACTCCAAAAGAAATAATGACCAAACAGGCTATTTTAAATAAAACGGCACACATGATACGCCAAAGTTCACGTGCCTGTGAGAAACGAATTGTATTACGATAAGTATGGAATAATAAAGAGCCCGCAACACTTGCCACCAAAGAAACGCAAGCAAATTTACAGAGCATCCAGTCGGTCATTGGAACATGCGCCATATAATGAATTACCGCATAAGCGACCAACGAACATAATACAGAAATTGCCGTGTCAATACCTAAAATAACCCAATAACTGAAATAATTTTTGCGGACATATTGCACTATGTCCTTCAATGTTTTTTCCATTATAGTATAAATGAATAAAATAATATTTCGAAATTTGATTTATCTGATTGATTATGATCAGTACAAGGACTATGACTACGATTTCCATGTTGGTGTAGCCCAACAAAGAATCCCTTCATCTTTCGATACGTACATACATTTCTACACTATATCTTTTGTAAAGATATAATTCATAATACTTTATGGATTTTTATTTTTGAGAGAGGTCATCGATAAATATATCCACTGTTTGGTTACCGATGTCAGATAGACTGCCTGCTATTTTACAGACTTTCATTACATTTTTGCAGTAAAATCCCCATACCCCTATAAAATAGATTGATTACTCAATCACGTAAATCCCCATTTTCAGATACCGGCTCTACACACCCAGCCGGTATATCTACACATGCACACCCTAACATTGTCAATCGAACAGCAACTTTCGATTTCCCATTCACATGTACTAATTCCCCTTCCAATCCTGCCAATGGTCCCTTGATTACCCGTATTCTTTCTCCCGGAGCTAACGGCGATGTACTCATGCTGATCGTCTCATCCGAGTAGTCGAGCATAAACTTGAATCGCAACATTTGTTGGTCAGGGACAACAGCCGGAGTACTCTCCCCACGTAATACCATGTAACGGCTGATAGCAGATAAAGTCAGGACTTCTTTTTGCTCTTGCGGATCAACGTGAACAAAGATCATCATTGGAAGTAATACCCGGTCGACAACTTTACGACGGTCGCTCCATTGATGGACTTCTTGTTGAATTGGAAGGAAATTTTCGATCCCCATTTTCGTAAGCCGCTCACCCGTTTTTTTCTCGTGACAAATACGTACGATTGCCACCAACCAACGTTTTGAGCGCGCTACGCTGCTGCCAATCACATCTGTTGGCAGAAGATTTCGATCGTCATTTTTCTTAATGATCATGTATTTTTACCCCTCATTTTTCCATACCCCTTAGGCAATGGATTGAATTCGGTGACAAAGATAGATAAAATTATAAATAGTAAACAAGAAAAAACGCTTTCTTTTTTTACACACAAATAGAAATATACAGTTAAGACTATCTTGGACGTGAAAAATCCGCTATCACATTGGTTCTATTTTACCACCCATATTTTATACAACATCCCTAAACAAATCAGGCGCAGAATTTCCGCGCCTGATCTCTATTTCTTACTTACCACTTATAATTGATACCGAAGCTAAGCAATTCTTTCAACTGAAAAAAGCTATCTCCTTCAGTCGGTTTCGAGCTATCGTCAAAACGGGTATGTATATAGAGCTTGGTAGAAAGATAACGGTTCAAAACGAAGTTGAATGTATTTTCCCATTCTACACGTGCCCAATGATAGTTGGTCAGATAATTGAGACGAGACTCTAAAGTTACTGCAGAGATGATGGTCCAGTTCAATGTGGATTGCAACTGGGAACCAAAGTCGTTTTTAGAGCATTTTCCTTTGTCTAAGCCAAACTTTGTTTCGTCTACTTCAGAATTACCGATATAACGCAAGTTATAAGTCAACGGCGCCATAAACACAGAAAGATTAAATTTCTTCTTACTCAATTTATAATCCATACCGACACTGACCGCCAAATCTGCCGGAGACATGAAAGATGAAACCAATTCTTCGCTGTTAGCTTTATATCCGTTGAAAAACTGTGTCTTAAACTCGGACGAAATGGTATAATACCAATTCTTGAAAGCTCTCAAACCTAATTTATTATATAAACGAAACTGGTCGGTATTGAACAGATATTTATGATATTCATCTGACGGAGTGGAGGTCATCCCCACTTTAGCTTCCAGCTGGTTCTCAAACAGCACCTTTTCATTGTCATTATAGTTGGCAAAAATCTGAAAAGTGGCTAATCCGGAGAAGTTACTTTCACCTCCCTTATACCAGTTATCCGAAAGGTGGTTCTGACTGATCTGCAACGATCCGTTACCTCCGGTCACCCACCAGTTCGGCCGACTAATCTTCATATTGGCTTTCCCTACATTATCATCCATATTTTCCGGTTGAAACAGATGAATAACGTTTGCTTTGGGAGATATTTTCGGCTTCACATCGTGACGGAATACATCACGACTCATGATGCGGTCTTCTGTAGTGACAACCAAGTTCGGACGTTCCAAATAAAGATCCATCAATGCACTGTTCACTATTTTCTCGGCACGCTGGGTTTTGGTAAATGCCAGGGTATCATAAGGCAGAAGTTCCGCTGTCAGTTGAGGAGTGGTGTCCCATTGCATAGGCTTCCATTCCAATTTCGAATATTGTGCCATCGGAGCATAATAATATGCCAATGGTGTGAACAGACGAAAATAATCGGGATCAGACGGAATATAACGTGGCGGCACAGACAGGTCGTTCAAATAATCTAATTGCGCGACATACTTATTATATAAATAAGAAACGGTATCCAGTTTCGGAGTCGGCCCCGACATATTCAGTTTAAGCATCAAATATTTCTGAAGCTCCGCCGAAAGCGTATCTGCTTTCACAACTCTGGCTTTTGCCACAACTGTTGAAGATTTAACCGTTTTGGCAGGTTTAATCGCTTCAGGAGCAGGCTGCAGAGAGTCAGTCGGAAGTGGAGAGGGATCGACAGATTCCTGTGCAAAAAGCGATAACGATAAGATTGACAGAATAAACGCTGAACATAAAGTAGTAATTCTCATCATATTTGTCTATGGTTTAGAGTGCAAAGCTACATTATTTTGTTCAGAAATCATAGGATTCTTTTAAAATTGCATTTTTTAATAAAATTGTGGAGACGAAAGACTGTAATCTTCCTCTTTTTTTTATAATTTTGCGGTTTTTAAGTTCGTAAGAATACTACTAAGTAAACAATTATTAAAACAGTTATAGCTGTGGGAGAAACAAAGTATATTTTCGTCACCGGTGGTGTTGCCTCTTCTTTAGGAAAAGGGATCATCTCATCATCCATCGGTAAGTTGCTGCAAGCAAGAGGTTATAATGTAACCATCCAGAAGTTTGACCCGTATATCAACATCGACCCGGGAACATTGAACCCTTATGAGCACGGAGAGTGCTATGTAACCGTAGACGGACACGAAGCCGACCTCGACTTGGGACACTATGAGCGATTCCTGGGTATACAAACGACAAAGGCGAACAACATTACTACGGGACGTATCTACAAGAGCGTCATTGACAAGGAACGTCGTGGAGATTATCTGGGTAAAACGATCCAGGTGATTCCTCACATCACAGACGAGATCAAACGGAATGTAAAACTGCTTGGTAATAAATACAAGTTTGATTTTGTGATTACTGAAATCGGTGGTACGGTAGGTGACATCGAATCACTCCCCTACCTCGAAAGTATCCGTCAGTTGAAATGGGAACTCGGTAAGAACGCTCTTTGCGTACACTTGACCTATGTTCCTTATCTTGCTGCTGCCGGAGAATTGAAAACAAAACCGACGCAACATTCTGTAAAGGAACTCCAAAGTGTGGGTATTCAGCCGGATGTACTGGTACTGCGTGCCGAGCATCCGCTAAGTGACGGACTGCGTAAGAAAGTGGCACAATTCTGTAATGTAGACGATAAAGCCGTTGTGCAATCTATTGATGCGGAAACAATTTACGAAGTACCTATCCTGATGCAAGCGCAAGGGCTGGACAGCACTATCCTCGAAAAGATGGGACTGCCGGTAGGAGAAACTCCGGGACTCGGTCCATGGCGTAAATTCCTGGAACGTCGTCACGCTGCAGAGACTAAAGAACCGATCAATATTGCACTGGTTGGAAAATACGATTTGCAGGATGCTTACAAATCTATCCGTGAAGCTTTATCGCAAGCGGGTACTTACAATGACCGCAAAGTGGAAGTTCATTTCGTAAACAGCGAGAAACTGACAGATGAGAATGTAGCTGAAGCTTTGAAAGGTATGGCGGGCGTAATGATTGGTCCGGGATTCGGTCAACGGGGTATCGACGGCAAGTTTGTCGCTATCAAATATACACGTACACATGACATTCCGACTTTCGGTATTTGTCTGGGTATGCAATGTATTGCTATTGAGTTTGCACGCAACGTACTAGGATACGCAGATGCCAACTCACGTGAAATGGATGAAAAGACTCCGCACAACGTGATTGATATCATGGAAGAGCAGAAAGCAATCACCAATATGGGTGGTACGATGCGTCTGGGTGCTTACGAATGTGTATTGCAGAAAGGTTCGAAAGCATATCAGGCTTACGGACAGGAACATATTCAGGAACGTCACCGCCATCGCTATGAGTTCAACAATGATTATAAAGACCGATATGAAGCTGCCGGCATGAAATGTGTAGGTATCAACCCGGAATCGGATCTGGTAGAAATCGTTGAAATCCCGACTTTGAAATGGTTTGTCGGCACACAGTTCCATCCGGAATATGGCAGTACGGTACTGAACCCTCATCCGTTGTTCGTTGCATTTGTGAAAGCTGCCATCGAAAACGAAAAAGCAACGGTGAACGGCTAACGCGATACGTGGTAAACAACCGGTAGTTTGTAATTTATATAATTTGTAATTAAAATAAGAATGGATAAAAACACCATCACAGGTCTCGTTCTGATAGGTATATTATTGGTAGGATTCAGTTTTTTGAGCCGTCCAAGCGAGGAACAGATAGCTGCGCAAAAGAAATACTACGATTCTATTGCCGTGGTACAGCAGCAGGAGGAAGCGTTGAAGGCTAAAACGGAAGCTGCACTGGCTAACAGTCAAAAAGAGGTGGCATCGGCTGCCGATTCTTCTGCTTTGTTTTTCAATGCCTTGCATGGAACCGACTCTAAAATCAGCATCCAGAATAATGTAGCGGAAATCACTTTCACAACCAAAGGCGGACGTGTCTATTCAGCCATGCTGAAAGATTATATGGCACAAGACAAAAAGACGCCGGTCATGTTGTTCGACGGTGACGATGCTTCGATGAACTTCAACTTTTACAACAAGGCAGGAGCCATCCAGACCAAAGATTATTTCTTTGAAGCTGTGAACAAGACGGACAGTAGTGTTACAATGCGCCTGGCTGCGGATAGCGCAAGCTATATCGATTTCATCTATACGCTGAAACCGGATAGCTACCTGATGAACTTTGAAATCAAAGCGACAGGCATGGAAGACAAGTTGGCTAGTACTAAGTATGTGGACATCGACTGGTCACAACGTGCCCGCCAACTGGAAAAAGGATTCACTTATGAGAATCGTCTGTCGGAACTGACTTATAAAGTAACAGGTGACAATGTAGACAACTTGTCTGCTGCCAAAGATGACAGTCAGGATTTGCCGGGACGCATTGATTGGGTAGCTTTCAAGAATCAGTTCTTCTCGTCTGTATTTATCGCTGAACAGGATTTCGACAAGGTTTCCGTTAAGTCAAAAATGGAACAACAGGGAAGCGGATATATCAAAGATTATTCTGCTGAAATGAATACTTTCTTTGATCCGTCAGGCAAGGAACCGACAGAGATGTACTTCTACTTCGGTCCGAACCACTTCAAGACGCTGAAAGCGCTGGATAAAGGACGTGACGAGAAATGGGAGCTTCACCGACTGGTTTACCTGGGTTGGCCGCTGATCCGCTGGATTAACCAGTTTATCACGATCAACGTATTCGACTGGTTGTCCGGCTGGGGATTGAGCATGGGTATCGTTCTGTTGATTCTAACTATTATGGTGAAAGTGCTGGTTTATCCGGCTACCTGGAAAACGTACATGTCTTCTGCCAAGATGCGTGTATTGAAACCGAAAATTGATGAAATCAACAAGAAATATCCCAAGCAGGAAGATGCAATGAAGAAACAGCAGGAGGTGATGAGCCTTTACAGCCAATACGGGGTAAGCCCGATGGGTGGCTGTCTGCCGATGTTATTGCAGTTCCCTATCCTGATGGCTTTGTTTATGTTCGTGCCGAGTGCTATCGAACTGCGTCAACAGAGTTTCTTGTGGGCGGACGACCTTTCTACTTATGACGCTATCATCACATTCCCGTTCCATATCCCGTTCCTTGGCAATCACCTTAGCTTGTTCTGCTTGCTGATGACGTTGACAAACATCTTGAACACAAAGTACACAATGTCTATGCAGGATACCGGAGCGCAGCCACAAATGGCGGCTATGAAATGGATGATGTATCTGATGCCGATTATGTTCTTGTTCGTCTTGAACGATTATCCGTCAGGTTTGAACTATTACTACTTCGTGTCAACGCTGATTAGTGTGGGTACTATGATTCTGCTTCGTAGAACGACTGACGAAACTAAATTGTTGGCTATTCTTGAAGCGAAAAAGAAAGACCCGAAACAAATGAAAAAGACCGGATTTGCTGCTCGCCTGGAGGCGATGCAAAAGCAACAAGAGCAATTGCAGCAGCAAAGACAGAATAAAAAATAAGGAGTAATTCCTGAATCATATTCTAAGAAAGCCGGACATCCTATTTTGGTTGCCCGGCTTTCTTTCTCTAAAAAATAAAATAGGATGAAAACTAAATATTCTTATAAACAAATCTGGACAATCTCCTACCCTATCCTAATCAGTCTGATTATGGAACAGATGATTGGTATGACGGACACTGCTTTTCTGGGACGTGTCGGAGAAATCGAATTAGGTGCTTCCGCCATTGCAGGTGTATATTACCTTGCCATTTTCATGATGGCATTCGGTTTCAGCATCGGTGCCCAGATATTAATTGCACGTCGCAATGGAGAAGGAAACTACAAGGAAATCGGACCCATTTTTTATCAGGGCATATATTTCCTGCTTGCCATGGCAGTGATTTTATTCACGTTCTCCATCGTATTCTCACCATATATCCTCAAGAATATCATTTCGTCTCCTCACATTTACGATGCAGCCGAGAGTTATATTCATTGGCGTGTGTACGGGTTCTTCTTCTCTTTTATCATGGTGATGTTCCGCGCCTTCTTTGTAGGTACGACGCAGACCAAGACGCTGACTTTGAACTCTATTGTGATGGTACTTTCGAATGTGGTATTCAATTATATCCTGATTTTCGGAAAATTCGGTTTCCCGCAATTGGGAATTGCCGGTGCTGCTATCGGCTCTTCGCTGGCTGAAATGGTATCGGTGATTTTCTTTATTATCTATACCTGGAAACGGATTGACTGCAGGAAGTATGCATTGAATATACTGCCTAAGTTCCAAGGGAAAACACTGAAACGAATACTGAATGTTTCTGTGTGGACAATGATTCAGAACTTTGTTTCTTTGTCTACCTGGTTTATGTTCTTTCTATTTGTGGAACATTTGGGAGAGCGCTCTTTGGCAATCGCGAACATTATCCGAAACGTATCAGGAATCCCGTTTATGATTGCAATGGCATTTGCATCCACCTGTGGTTCATTGGTCAGCAATCTGATCGGTGCAGGTGAACAGGATTGTGTACGGGGTACTATCAGGCAGCACATTCGCATTGGATATATATTTGTATTGCCAATTCTGATATTCTTCTGTCTATTTCCGGATCTGATCCTACGTATTTATACAGATATGCCGGATTTGAGAGCAGCATCCGTGCCTTCACTGTGGGTATTGTGTTCTGCCTATCTGGTACTGGTGCCTGCCAATGTTTATTTCCAATCGGTATCAGGTACAGGGAATACGCGGACTGCACTGGCTATGGAACTTTGTGTATTGGCTATCTACGTCACATACTCTGCATATTTCATCATGTACCTGCGGATGGACGTCGCATTTGCCTGGACAACGGAATGCGTATATGGTATTTTCACGCTGATGTTCTGCTATTGGTATATGAAGAAAGGAAACTGGCAGAAAAAGAAGATTTAAATCCTTTTTTCAC
>OIGD01001222.1_pt1 | contig 24850 bp, 20 predicted proteins | sample 1582211 | NCBI WGS metagenome assembly OIGD01 (sample SAMN04414078, study PRJEB24778) | human gut metagenome | material: faecal | host: Homo sapiens
TGGAGGGAGAAGGGACCCCACCCGAAAGGGGGTCCCTTCTCCCTCCAAGGTCTTCTCTCACCCTCACCCTTCAAACTCAACCCCGAACAGCGCGCAGACGCTCTTGAGGTAGTTTTCGTTCATCTCGGGATGAGCGGCAGCATAGCGCTCGATTGCAGCCTTGCAGGCGCGGTAGTCGTCGCTGTCCTTGTTGGCAGACTTCAAACCGAACGGGTTGACCAGCTCGGGATCCGTGCCCTGCTTGACCGTGTTGTCAATCGCGCGGCAGACCATCTCGGAATCCAGAATTGCACTCACAACCTCGTCGGCAGTGCCAAGCACACTGTCACCGTCGGTCCCGTCGTGACGGAACAGATGCGACTTGCCTTCCTGCTTCGAGGCAGCCATCGCAACGTCAAACAGCTTCGCAACGCCGCGCGTCTCTTCCTCATACATGCCCGCATACGTCTTGCGGTCACCCATCTCGCGCAGCAGGTTCCGAACCAGCTCGGCAGAGACCGCCTGCTTGCTCTCCTCCGATACGCCAAAGCTGCCCATCCGGTCTTCGTTGATCAGAAGCTCCAGCGCGCCGGCAGTCTGCGGCGTCATATTCTCCAGCAAACGGTGAATCTCTTCCTCGCTCACCGTCTCGTTGTTCTTCAGCTTGGCAATGATGTCGGCACCGTCGGAAAGACTGGTGAAGGTGTCCTCAAACTTCGGCTTCTCGCCGTCCTCGCCGCGCTCGGTCATCTTGTTGACCAGCTCAGCCGCTTCCTTCGGTGTCAGCCCCGTGCTCTTGCGGACCGCTTCGCTCTGCATCACCGCAGTTGCCAGCCTGTTGGTCTTCTCTTCGCCAACCGAGGAAAGCCCGCTCAGATCGTCCAGAACCTTGCCCAGGTCACCGACCGCACCCGAAACGCCGCCAAGCCCGCCTTCTTCGTCGCCGCTTTCCAGCGCATTCTTGATCGACGATGCCTTCGAGAATACGTTCTGAATCGCGTTCGCGTCCTGACGCTTCTGCTCATCGGTCAGCTCCCGGTTCTCGTTCGCCTGCGCAAGCAGATCCTCTGCCGTCACCAGATAGGTCGGCAGCGTGTCCGGCTTGCCCAGCAGAGCAGACTTGGAAACCAGATCCTCTTTCACGGAGTCCGGCTTCATCTCGTCAATGATCTTCATCAGCGATGCGCGGAGCGCTTCTGCCTTGCTGCCGGTCTTGTATTTCTCGGTCGCGTTCAGCAGACGGTCCATCTCCGCTTTCGCCTGCGCAGTGAAAGCTTCCTGCGTCAGGTTCTGCGCGGACAGATTCTGCAGATAAGCGAGGAACTGCCGGGTGATGCTGACCATCACAAACGCATCGCCGGAGGAACCGCTCTTTTCGGACAGATACTGCACCCCACCGTCCGCGCAGGCAGACACGTTCTCGCCGCCGGAGGTTTCAAATGCTTTGAAGAAATCTTCGATGTCCTCGGGCGTGACCGTCTCCTTGTCTTCCAGATCCTCCAGCAGCGCCGTTGCGTAAAGCTCCAGCACGCTGGTGTCGGTCGTAAACTCAACGCCAGAGTTGTCCAGCGCGGTCCGCAGATCGGCTGCCAGTTCCTCGGAGGTCTTGCCGCTTGCCTTAATCTCGTTGACCGCGTCGGCAATCTCAGTGGTGAAGTTCTTGTAAATCTCTTCCGCGTTCTCGGGCAGCCGGAGCGCCTCGGCAATGAAGCGCATACCGATGTTGGTAATGTCGGTCACCAGCACCGAGAAGCGGCTGTTGGCATGCAGCACGCCAACCATATCCGCAACGGTCGTGCCGCCGCTGAGTTTGTCAATCAGCGCATCGTTGCCGGTCTCCTGCATGGCGGCAAACACGCCGTCCTTTGCCATGATCTCCACCAGGTCCGCAACGGTTGCGAAATCCTCGCGCAGGTAGGCGGTGTTCCGTGCATCGGACTGGAACGCCTCCAGGATGTGGTCAAAGGCTTCGGCAAACATCTTGGTGTTCTCGTCGCTGCCGAGGTCCGGCTTTGCAACGCCCATAAAGGTGTCGCCGCACTCCCATGCGTCGGTTGCGTACCAAATCAATCACCTCGCCGCCCAGCGTCGGCAGCAGGAGCGAATCCTCAAAGCTGTCGCTCAGGTTCTGCATCAGGTCGGCTTCGGCAGTGCCGTAATTCTTAATCTCGTTCTTGGAGAGCTTGAGCAGGTTCGCCGCAAATTTGGTCAGCGAGGTCAGCTCCCGGTTGATGTCGGTCTTTTCCCCGTTCACCTCAAAAGAGGTCAGTGCAGCGGCGATCTGCTTGCCGCCCAGAGCGTTGTAGACCTTCAGCAGCGGGTCGTTCTGAGCGTCCTCGGCTGCCTGGCGGGCGTCCGCTTCGGTGACGTTAATCTCTTTAAGCAGGTCAAGGTCAACCGCAATATCCACCATGTCGGTCATGCCGGAAAGGTAGCAGGCTGCGGGCGTGACCAGCACGAACAGGGTGATGACCCATTGCAGCACCGCATACACGATGGTGCGCACGGGTCTTGCGCGGCGGCGATGTCTGCCGGATGCCGCGCGGGCAATGGCAGCGATGATAAAGACGATGTAGCAGATAATCCAGCTCACAGCCGATGCGCCGACAAAGGTCGCCGTGAAAATAATCGGCGCGGCAAGCGCGGCACCGCCCGAAACGGCGATCTCCTGCATTGCCTTGGAGCTTTCGATCATATCCCAGAGGTCGTGCAGCTTTTCGCTGTTGCTGTTTGCAACCACGGAATCAACCGAGGCTGCAATGTCCGCGTAGGTCGTCGACTTCAGCGCTGCGGTCGTGATAATCGCGATAATCAGGCACGCGAGCACGACGAAGAACCGCACCCGGGTCCGCCGCATTCCGATGAAGAAGCCCCAGCCGATCGCCAGCAAAAGCACCGCGAGCGGCAGGATGATGGACATAGCGCTCATGTTTTTTCTCCTTTAATGAACAAATTTAGGATACACAGATATTGTAGCACATTTTTTACAATTTGTCAATGGATTTCCAAGAAAAATGTCCCACCGCTGCAAAAATGCTTCTGCTTTGTAGAGGTCGCCAAATCGGAGGCGTTTCGGGGGCAGAATCGGGCGCGGTTGTTGTGCAATTGGCCCATCCCACACGGCATCCCGGAGGGAGATCGGTTCACAAACCGCCATGCCGCACGAAAATTTGCGAAAAAAGAAAAATATTTTTGCGAAATGTAAGTTTGTCAATCCCTTGTCACAAAAAAGTTTGAAAAAATCAGAGAAATTTTTGGGGGTTGGCGGTTGGGAGGAGGTCTTGGCGCTTTTGGATGGGGGTCAGCCAGCGGTTTTTGCCGTCCGAGGAGGTCAGGACTCGGCTGGGGATGCGGTTGGAACGGTAGAGGTATTTTGCCATCTGGGCTTGGAGATCGTCGAAGCTATAGAAACGCAGGGTCTTATAGAAGCGCTCGTTGTCGTTTCGGTGGCTTCGTTCCACCTTGCCGTTGTGCCGTGGTGTTCTCGGCTTGATGAGTTGGTGCCGGATGCCGTAGTGCCGGCAGAGCCTGTCCAGCGGGTGGGTTCTGTCGGTCTTTCCGGTATGCGTGAACTCCGTCCCGTTGTCGGTCTGGATGGTTCTTGGGATGTATCCGAAATGCTTGAAGGCGCGCAGGACGAAATCAAGGGTGCTGTAGCTGCTCTGCTCCGGATATGCCCGGATAAAGCGTTCGCGGCTTGCTTCGTCAATCACGGTGTATTGGTAGTACCGTCTGCCGAACGGGTCCCGGCTGACATTGCACTCGGTCGGGACATACTTGACATCCATCTGCCATTTGATGCCGATTGCCTGCGGCGTGTCGTACTTTTTCGGCTGATACGGTTCTCTTACGGTTTTGTTTTGGTAGTACCCCATGCGGCGAAGGAGGCGGTAGAGGCTGACGAAATTCCGGGCGTAGCCTTTATCGAGCAGTTTGCCGTACAGCTCATTCAGACCAATGCCGGGGTTTCGGCGAACCAGGCGCAGGATCAGGTTGACTTCCTCCGGGGTGTGCGCTCTCGGGTGGACGGAATGCGGGCGACTGGACTTGTTCTCCAGAGATTCCAATGTGCCGTCATAACTCCGTTTCCAACGGTAGAGCGTCCGAACGGTGCAATGGTAGCGGTGCGCTACGAAAACCATGTCCTTTGTGCGTTGAAGCAGCTTCAGCGCCTTTTCTTTTTCTCTCGCCGTGTACGGTGTGTTGTTCTTTCTCTGCGTCATGTCCTTCACCTCATTCCTTGATCTGTAACCTTGTACCTTGTTCCTTGTACTCTAACTTTTTTGTATTTTTGACCTGAGAGCATTAGACGAAACCTTGTATTTAACGAGCTGCCCGCCGCGCGGGGCGCGGCGGGCAGATACAAGGTTCTGCCCGTTTGAAGTGTCGTTTTGTTGCCTGCCGGCTCGCTTTTTTTGCCGCTTCGGGACGGAAAATCGGCGTTTTCCGGTCTGTTTCCGCAACGGCAAAAAGCCCACTGCCTGTGGGCGAACATTCGGCTATCCCTTTTTTCGGCTCGCTACTCGGTCTGTTTCACCTCCGGGTCTTCCGTGTCGGTGTCCGGCTCGCTCCAGAGCGTGAAGGTATCGTCAAACAGCACGAACTTGCGGACGAAATCGACCAGCTCGGCGGCGATCTCCTCGTCTCCGAGGTCTGCCAAAAAGTCCGTGGGAACGCCGCGGCTGTAGACGATCTTCTCCCCGGATTTGAGGAGGTATTTCAGGATGTAGTTGACCATCTTGCCGGAGCGGATGTCCTGATGGCGAACCGCGTCAAACTGATTCACGCCGAAGCGGACGCGGAAGAAGCTGTTCTCGCAGGATTCTTCCCAGCACTTCCGCTTGGTGCTGTAGCGGCGGGTGGAAGTCAGACTGCCGACCATTTCGCCGTCCGGGACATTCACAAGCGCGTGGAAATGCAGTCTGCCATTCTCCTCTCCGTACTCAAAGACGCCCATGTAATTCCAGCCTCGCCGGGTGTGGAGGTTGGACAGACATCTGCCGAGGGTAGCGCGGAAGTCCTCCTCGCTGTCGAATCTGCCGTCCTCGTAGGAGATGGTGACAAAGTAGTTCCACTGGTTGAGATAGGCTTTCTGACGGAAGCGGCGCTGGCGGAGGTAGAGGTTATGCTTCTGGCGCTCGATCATGTGGGCGACCCATGTTGCGTCATAGCCGTCAAGGATGCCGTAATGCTCGTTCATGTAATCGGCGATCCACGGTTGGATGTCCTTCTCCTTGATGCCGGCGTTCAGGGCGGCGCGGTAGGCAAGATCAAAGAAGGCGACAGACAAATCCTTGCCGGAGGTCTGCTTCTTCTTGCGTTCGCGGCGAATGCCTGTGGGCGGGACTGCAATCATATGGTTTCCGTCACTGTAGACGCGGCAGGTCAGAAATTCCATTGGTCAGACTCCTTTCGGGTGAAATTGTCGGGCGGGGCGCGGGGGTGCCATTCGTTGGCGGTGTCGACCACCCCTATTGAAAAGTTGTGCAAATATGGAAAACCCACGGGCAGGGTTTCCCACATTCACACAGCTTTCCAACAGGGCACCCGTCTCGGATCAGGGGCAGAGCCGCGGGAACCGTTTCGTTTCGGGACCTGTCTGTCCTGTCAGGAACGAACGAAAGAAACGGATGGACAGGGCGCGACTGCGAAAAATTTGCGCCGGCGCACAGGTTCAAATAGAATTGGGCAGCCTGCGGACACGGGGAACGAAGTGAAACAAATCCTCGCCAGGCAATGCATTCAGTCGGTTGCCGCAATCTTCACAATGCCATTCAATAGGGCGATCATCGACCATCAAGCAGAAGATGCTGTTGAAGGATTCGCAGACATGACAACGGATGATAAAGACCTCCCGAATGCAGTCAGGCGGGATGGTGGGCAGTTGTTTCATTGAGTGTACCTCACTTTTGCGCCGGCGCACAGGATGGCGGTTATTCTGCGATCAGCTCGTTCAGCGTGTCCAGAGCATCGCGGAGGGCATCGAGGACTTCAAAGAGGGCTTCTGCCATGCTCTGTGCATCATCGGCTTGGACGGTTTCAAAGTATTCCGTGAGCGCATCGGCGGCGGTTTGTTCCTCCTCGCAGATGGGTTCCAGTTCGTCACAGAGGGAGGAAAACCGTGCGTGCAGGGTCAGCAGGCGGGTTCTTCGTTGCTTATTCATGGGGCGTTCCTTTCAGTATACCGTCTTTTTTACGCGATTGCAAGAGTTTTTGACGAAAAAGGGTTGACTTTTCGGAAAATTGTGCTATACTATAAGTACATAGAGCCAATGGGTGTTAGCCCGTCACAAGCTCTGCGACGCACGAGGGTTGCTTTTGCGACCCTCATTTATTTTTGTTGATGAATTGAAGAACCTTTTTACTTTGGCTCTTGGAAAGTGTTTGCTTTAGCTTTACGTCCTTGGAATACAAATTGATGTCGGTGCCGAACACGTTTTTACTGACGGATTTTCTGTAAACGCCGGACGGGGTTTCAAAGCCGGGGAGCTTCATTTTTTTGTACACGCCGACTTTTACCTGACTTGCACGTTTTGGATCCATATTGTAAAGGTGTGTGGTTGCTATGGCGTGTGTCTTTTGGGTTCGTTTGTCATAATAGACGATGTAGGTATGTGAACCGTTCGGCTTGCTTGAATGGAACATATACCGATTTTTTATTTTTGCCAGTTTCATAATTTCTCCCAATCGTCCGAGAGGTTTTCCATCTCGGCAATGAAATAGCTGTTTTGCTGATGCAGTTCCTTCGGGGACGCGCAAACGGTTTTGTAGGTCGGGTAATCCTCGATGCCCTTGCCGGATTTGCGCGATCGCTCGGCAAAGAATTCCCGATAGCAGTCGGTGGCAAAGCGGCGGGAATAGATTTTCTTATGCGCGAGGAAATAGCGGTGGCTCTCGGCGGCTTCCTCCTCCCGTCCATCAATGACAGTCAGCGAGGATTCCATATAGCCGAAGATGTTATAAATACGGTTGTAGTGGCGGGAGAAGGCGGACGCGATCCAATGCAGGAAACGGACGGTCAGCTTGTTGTCCCCGCAGCTGTAGCGGTAGGTCGGATACCATTCGCAGAACCTCGGGACAATCCAGTCATGCAGAATCTCAAAGAAGATAAACAGCGGCATGGCAAGGCGCTTCGGGGAGCAGTCCGAGATGCGGAGCTCGGTTGTCAGCTCGCGTCCGTCCGCCTCCCAGCTTTCGGGGCGTTGCGCGTCCACAATGAAGCGGATAAACGGGAAGTTGCGCACGGTGGCGGGGTGTCTGCCCATTTTGAGAGAATAATTGAAGTTGTCGTTTTTCTGGTTGGTTTCGTCATAGGCTTTTTTCAGCCCCTCCAGCTTGAGCCGGTTGCCTCTCTCCTTGTCAATCTCGGTAATGAGGACAACCCCGAATTCCAGTGAGCCGGACAGCCGGTTGTTCTCCAGCACCTGACGGGAGACGCGCAGGACATCAAAGTCCAGAATGTGCGCGTGCCGGCTGACGGCGTCCAGTGTGCGGGGATCACGTCGGAACAGGTCGTTGTCCCACAGGGGGAAGTTGCCCGCATACTGTATGACGGTATCAACCCGCACGGAATAGTTGGAGATCAGAAGCGAGGACTGGATGCAATAAATGAAGTACAGGCAGGCGTAATCGGAAAGGTCTTTCCAGATGTCCAGCACCTCCAAGCCGTTGTTATAGGTCATGGGAGATGCGGCGCAGTTATAGCCGTAGATGTTCTCCGGAGTGGGTGTCTTGCGGAAGGCTTTTTCTTTTTTGGCGATGTAGCGGCGGCAGGATGCAAGGCTGTAGACCCGATGGCGGGACATGGCGTGCAGGAGATCCTGCTCCAGTGCAATCCACGGGAAGGTGGGAAACTCCAAGTCGATTTCAAGGAGCATTTCCAGTGCCTTATCGCGGAACAGGATGTCAAAGGACAGCGCGAAGTCTGTCATGTGCGTGGTTTTCTTGCTCCCCATCGTGCCGACCAGAAACATGACCAGCGGGCAGTTCATGAGAAAGTCGCGGTTCTCGGCTTCGTGTGCTTCCAGTACCCTGTAGCCGACGCTTTTGCGCCAGAGGTCAATCAGCACCGCGCCGATGATAAGCCAGAGCGGGAACGGGAGCGCGGAGAACATGAGGATCAGGTCAATGAACAGCTTCAGCGGTTGGGTGGCAAACAGTGCGCCGAAGCTGATGGTGGAGGCGAACCAGAAGTAAAAAGCAAGCGCGTCAATGATGATGCCGATCAGGTTGAGGTTGACCGCCCAGACAAGGAGCAGGAGCTTCCACCAAGCCCCATGCTCGGTCAGCCAGTCCCACGAACGCCCGCACCAACCCTTGACGGCAACGCCTGCACGGTGGGCGGTGCGAAGCCAGAGCAGGAGCGGCTTGCTGTCCTTGCCGTGGTCGGTGTTCGGCTGACAGATCTTGTTCCTGACCGCAATCCAGATGAGAATCAGAGCCGGCACGGCAACGGTGGCAATCCGTAGGAAGGAAATCAGCAGTTCCAGCACGCCCGCGAAGTAGTCCAGGAAGAGATCGGAAAAGAAGGCTTTCGGCAGGATCTCCAGCTTGCGCACCAGCTCGGCGGTGTCGAACGGGACATAGCGCGAGAGGTTGACCTTTTGGGTGTGCAGGACGGTTGCTTCAAAGGGAGACTCCAGACCGACCAGGAAACAGCCGTAGCAGGCAAGCGAGCGCCCGAGGTTGACAACCGCTTCCCCGATGCGGCGGAGGCAGTCGAAGTAGCGGAGGAAGGTCAGAGCGAGAGAGCCGGACAGGAGCGCGGCACAGATGCAATGGCGGTAATTGCGGGCAAAGAAACCGGACAGGCGGGAGAACAGACGCTTGATATGTTTCATAGCACTTTCAGGAGGTACACGAGATAGCCGATCAGGAGAAGCGCCAAAAGGAGAGCCGCGACAGCGCCGAGCTTATGCAGGAGCCTTTTCATGGGCTAAGGTCAGGATGGAATCGAGCGTGGCGAAGTCGATTGCCTTGTCCCCGCTGTCCTGCTCTCCGATTTTCTCCATCAGGCAGTTCAGAGCGGCGACCTGTTTTTTCAGCGCGTTGTTCTCGGCTTCGAGGTCTACAATGTGGCGGCAGAAGTCGTTCCGTTTCCAGCCCTTAAACTGCGGGTATTGCTCCTGTGGCTTTTCGGCTTCCTCTGTCGGTTCATCCTCGGCGGTGGTTGCGGTCAGGGACTTCTTGAAGGCACGGATTTCCTCGCGTTTCCATGAGGGCTTGACGGCTTTCCGCTGTTCCGGTGTGAGGGGCAGCATCTCCGCCAAAGCCGACCACCGGAAGTCCGCCCATTCCGCCGCGCATCTGCCGTTTTCGTCTCCGAATTCATCCGCGACATTGACCAGACGGGAGACGGCGGAACGGTCAAGGTCGAAGGTTTCCTTGAGATAACGGAAATAGACCGTGCCGGAGCAGTTGCGCACATTGCCGATGGGGTAATAAATTGCGCAGACGGTGCGGAAGTCCCGGGAGTTGAACAGGTCGCGCAGCTCAGCGCCGAGACGGAATTTTGACCGCTTGTCTCCGGAAAGGTTCTTCCCGATGCTTTCCGCGCGGGTTTTCAGGGATTCATAGGCTTCCCGGTCGCAGGACTGATCCTCGGTATTGTGTTGGGTGAAGTCGATCATTTTGAATGTTTCCTTTCTGTTTGGTCATTTTCTGCCGCTCCTGCGCTGTTTTCGCTTGGCTGACACGCCCCTGAATTTCTCCCCAATCCATCGGAAGACGCCGCCAATGGCACCGAAAATCGCCTTGAAGATCGGAGACACCACGGGAACTACAAAGACGACGATCAGGACGAGGGCAACGATACCGAGGATCATGGCGAGGATTTTGCCGAACTGTGCGAATCTATCTGTAATTTTTGACCACAGATCATCTCTTGCTTCACTGTTTACCTGTTCCGGTGTTTTCTCTTCTGTTCCATCCCCACCTAAATCTTTATGTACCGTGCTTACCGGAACGTGTGTAATGGTTCCGTCCTCTTTTTGATAAGACAGACGAAGAATGTGAAAGTCCAAATAGACATCTTCCGCAAAAGCATAGCCGGCACTTTGATTGATTTTCCCGTTATAATCCGCATTCAATGGGCACATATAATATTGCGAAACATTGAACCGGACGAGGTACATTGTGCTATCATTGCTTTTAGCTTTCATAAGGCAGTTTCGAAGTTCGCCCGTATCGCTTTCCGTAAAATAAAGTTTGTCCGGATTGCTAAGCTGTCCCTCGTTTTCAATGGCTATAATTTTCTGTGACAGATCAAGGTCAATATCAGAAGGCGACCCGTTCAAAGCATATGCAAATCCATATTCCGCCCACTTTTCAAAGAAATTATGGTTCGTTGCATAACTTTCGGCATTTAACTTCAGAGACGCAACATCCAAAACGGTCACATCATTATCAACCTCTGAAAAATATCTGCGGGAGATCAACCCGCTTGCCCCTTGCACGGTATCCACAGAGGTGACTGTGTTATCATACATCCATTTCAAAATTTCATCCCATTTGACCGTTGATTTTTCAGAGCGGATTCCGGCATCGGCATCATCGACTTTAAAAAGAAGATTGATTTTGTCAATTGTATTCCGAAATATCGGAGAATAATGCTGAGGAGGAAACAACGCTTTATTATACACAATCTCATATGTATAGCGTTGCTCCAAACCTCCAACAAAGTCCGGGTTTGAGTCATATAAGAGTGGTGCTTTGCTGATGCCGTTTGTTGCATCCAAAAATACATATTGCAACAAAGCGTTATACAACTCCTGATTGTCCACAACAATTGCAGGAGTTGTTCTGGCTTTTCGATAGGACACCCGAACATCTGTCAATTTGCCGTAAGATTCTTTGAGGTAGTTCGGCACATTGAAGTAAATGCTGTCCACCTGATTATGGTAGTACGCCCCATTCGGGCTTGTATCGGTACGATAAAAGGTATAGTCAAAATCAATATCGACCGTTGGAGCAAAATTTCCCGTAACCTTATGCCCGATTACCTCCGCCGAATCGGTGGAAGGGGTCTGTACCTCTGAAAATTGATCCTCGATAATAAAACTTCCGTTATAGGGGAAGGTTTTGGACGAACCGTCCTCAAATTTCAGCGTCAGGTCGGTGATCTGCCGCCTGCGGGTATGGATGTTGACCGAGCCGTCTTGATTCTTTTCGTATTGGTGCCACCAGTGCCCGGTGACCTCCAGTTTCATAAACCGCCAGTCCTCTGTGCTCACGTCCTCCATGGTCACAACCGGGATCAACGAAAAGGACGCGCTTTTTCCGTCATCGTCCGGGCAGGTCAGCGTGCCGCCGGTAATCTGTTTGCCGGACGGGTTGAACAGATACAGATACACCTGACCGTCCCATGTATAATCCTCGGCGATCGTGATGTTCTCGTAGACGGTGAGCAGCTCGATGAAGTCCCCGGTCACGCCTTTATATCCCGAAAGGTCGATCTCCGGGAACAGATTGCTGTGATCCTGCGCAAAGGATGTATACCGGACATCGTAGACCGCATCGAAGGAGGACACCCTGTAAAGCGCATGGTCGGCGATGCAAGTCGAAAGTGCATCCGGGGAATAGATTTCCAGCCGACAGGCACCGGACTGCTTGCCGGTATAGAGGATGAATTCCGTATAAGCCACCGAATCCGGGCTGAAGGTCAGCTTGCTTCCGTGATACAGCATATAGACGGGAGTATGATTGTGCTGCGTTGCAGCGCCGGAATAACGCAGATAATACCAGGTATCCGGCATCAGATCGACCGAGCATCGATACGGATAAGCTGCCACGCCGGAATCTCCGAGGTACTGAATCTGACCGCTCAGGTTTTCTCCGATCGTTTTCAGATTTTCAAACTGGTAAACGGCAAACCCGTTCGCCTGCTGTCCGGTTTCGGCATCCTCCGCCACAATCGGCATTGCCAACACCGGCAGGAGCATCAGAAACGCTACCAGAAGCGCGCCGAGCCGCCGGAAAAGTTTTTGTCTCATTTTTTCGTCCCTTTCTATTGACTTTTGAAGGAATGTGTGGTATACTATTTCATGAAATCGGGAGCACTGCCGAAGCAATTCGGAAATGCCGGACTTTCCGGCTGTGATGCGAGAGTGGGCGTTCCACACCGATTTCTTTTTTATTTTCCTTTGAATCGCTTTTTCTTATAGAGATTTACAATCGGCAAGTCGTCTTTATGGATCATGAACTTTTTATCTGTAACAGGATCCAGTTTATCGGATTCCCGCTCAAAATATCCTTTTCGTACATAGGAAGTTCGGGAATCCTTTTCGTCTATGTTGTGTAGCAGGGGCTTGTTATCTACCCCATCGGTATGTGGTTCCGTTGTAAATATCAGAAAGCGGGAATGTGTCCGATTCTTTTGAAAAACAAAGGCAGGGTGTCTGTCTGTGCTTTTACTCCGCCGTGTGTATCGGAATTGGTGATCCCGATTCCATTTTTTCTTACCCATATTCCTCCATAGAATCGGGCAGTCTATTCAGTTGAACAGACTGCCCATTTGGTATCTTGCTTACTTGTAGATGTAAAAGTCTCCCGGTTCAGTGCCTTCAACCAGACAGGGATAAACCACTTCGTCGATCACCGTTCCGGCATAGGGGAAGGTGACATTCAACTGATAGGTCACACCGCTCTTTGCCTGAAAGGCTCCGTAAATGCGGTTGGAAGGTGCGCCGGGATATTCCGGCTCCAGATTTCCTAAATAGTGTATTTTGTTGCTGTCAATCAGTTCAATAAAATAACTCTTGACCCCATCGTTTTTCATTCCGGAAGAAAGCAGATAGGTTTTTCCGGCTTCCAGAGGAATATTGTTGTACATCAGATATACCCCGGTCGGAGTTGTCGTTTTTCCGTGGATATGCCAGGAACCGTCTGGTTTGCGCTCATAGATAATGCCGTCTTTGGCAACATAATCCACCCAAATGATGCTGTCATCATTCAGCACATTCTCCGGATTCGGCACTTTCTTCTGCGTCAGCTGCTTCAGCGGCTTGTAAAGGTTCAGCGTCAGCCCCAGCAGAAGCGCGAACGCCAGCACCAGACAGACCGGGAGCAGATGCTTTTTGAGATTCCGAGTCAGTTTCACGGAATCACCTCATTTCACGAGGAAGTCCCCGGCAGAACTGCCCTCCACCAGTACCGGACGGAAGGTGGCAAAGACCTTTGCGTCCTTCATGACATACACCTCGACATTGTAGGTGTCGGTGCTGTTGGCGGCGGTAAAGGTGCCGTCAAGGTTTGCGTAGATGTACTCGTTCGCCGCACCGGAGGTCGCGTTCATGTTGTGCAGCCGCAGACCGAAGGATTTGTAGCCGACCGAGTTGTTCCCGCAGCTCAGGGTGTAGGTCTTGCCGGATGTCAGCTTGATGCCGGTTGCGACCGTGAACACATCGTCAGCGGTAGCCGTACCGAATGCCTTCACCGTGCCGTCCTTCTCCACCGTGTACTTCACACCGTACCCGTTGTTGTAGGTGTCAGCGGTCTTGTAGCCGGAAATCTCCCCGTTGATGAGGTTGTCCGGGTTGACCTTCTTCTTGTCGAAAGCGCCGTAAAGGTTGAGGACAAGTCCGGTCAGAAGCGCGAGCGCAAGAACGCCGCAGATCAGGGTCAGCGTGTTTTTCGTTTTTCTTCTCATAGGTTTCTCCTTTTTGTGATGGTTGATGTTGATCTATAAAACAGGGAACGCAGACGAAAGCGGTCGCGTCATTCCTCCTCCCGTGCAATCGAGCGCATAGACAGCTCGATGATCTTTTCCAAGAGCGCCTTGTCCGACTTCCGCGAGGGCTTGACCTGCGCCATGTAGACCGTCGCGTCTTCATCCAGACTGACCACGCTGTAGGTGAATCCGGATGCGGTGATCTTTCCCTTTTCGTCCTTCATCGAGTAAGGCTTCCGCCACAGCTCCACGGAATCCGCGCCGTTGAACACGATGTCCAGAAGATCGTATCCTCCGGCATCGGTTGAGACGAGAGACACCCGAACCTTGCGCCCGCGCAACATCCCCACGACGAAATAGCCCCAGTACTTCTGGCGGCGCTCTTTAGATATGAACTTTTCCCGATACACCAGAACCCCGGTGTTCTCCATGTCGGTCAGCTCGCCGGAATCCATGTCATCGAAATCCAAAGAATCGGCATCCTCTGCATCGTCAGCGCCGACCTTCCCGACCAACGCCGAACCGCCGACCGTTTCGTCAATCTCCGCCGCATCGGAAGGATTCAGACCGGCAGAACCGGCTTTTCCGTCAACCTCCGCCGAGCCGGACTTCCCGCCACTGACAAGGGATTTGAAAGCACTGCCATCCAAGCCCTTTCCGACCTCCGAGCCAGCCCGCTCCAAGCCGACCTCCGCGACCGTCTCCATGCCCTGATCCATCCCCTTAACCGATTCCGTAACCTTTTGTGCCATTTTTGCAATGACCTCCTTTGATTTTTTCGCCCTGCAACCCAAATCGCAGTTGTAGTGACACACCTATTGTAACACAACAAAAAAGTTCTCTCTTTTTTGCAGTTTCCTCTTGACAACTTTTCCAAAATATGTTATACTGTAACTGTACCAAATCCGAAAGCGGGCAGAAAGCTCCGCGTGACCGGATTTTGACCAACTGCATAACAATCCGGAAACGCATAAAATTCCTTCGGGACTTTTGTGCGCTTTTTTCTCAGGGAGGGATGCGATTGAAAGCGTCTTGGTGAGGTTCCATTGTTTCGGCTCGCGACCAGGCTCTACAGAAGATGTTCTACACAGTCATCACCAAAAAGGAAGGATTGCAGTATGAAAAAACGCAGAAATCGTTGGATTGCATGTTGTTTGTTCCTCTCGCTCCTCATCAGCCTGTTTCCGCTAAGCGCTTTTGCGCAACAGAGTACCGCTGACATCACCACCAGCGAAACCGAGCCTGCTTCACCTGGCTTTTCCGAACCCGATTCGATTGAAGAAATTCAACCGACCCTCCCACAGACCGCAACCGAAATCCCATCCCGAAGAGAACGGAATGTAAAGCATTTCGACTTTGGAAACGGGATATACCAAGCAATCTCCTACGGTAGCCCGGTACACCGCATGGATGCAAACGGGAACTGGCAGGACATCGACAACCGCTTGTTGCCGGATGCGGACAACGCGCTGCAATACGCAACCGCGGACGGAAGAATCCGCGTAGCAAAGCAGTCTCCGATGCTGATTTTGAATGAAAACGGCTATCGGATTGGAATGCAACCGACCTCGACCGTCGCGATTCGGATGCAGAACGCCGAAATTCAAAACCACGATGAGCTTCCGCAAAGCCTGACCAGAAACGCTACGGAGCTCGGGCGGGTATCGAATACCACAACCGTCCGCTACCGGGACCTGTATCCGTCAGTTGACCTTGAGTATATACTGGATGGTGATGACATCAAGGAGAATATCATTGTCAACGCACCGACAGACCGGTATACCTATCTGTTTGATCTTGCATTGGAAGGATTGGTGCCGGAGCTGACAGACGACGGAGAGATTCTGCTGCGCGATGCAAAAACAGATGATGAGATGTACCGGATTCCAGCTCCGTATATGTATGATGCGGACGGGAACACTTCACAGGCGGTACACTATGAGCTGGCGGGGCAGGATGGCATGTATCAGCTCTTGGTTACTGCAGACGCCAACTGGATTAACGCCAAGGACCGAGCCTTCCCGGTAACCATTGACCCGACGATACGGGCACAGGATTTCTGGGACACCCACATTGCCAAACCTACCCCGAACGGAAATTACGGGACGGAAACGGCACTATGGATTAGCGGCAGCGAGATTGTCTTCATTCGGGCACAATCCTTTACCATTCCGTCTCATGCGGTAATCACCTCCGCAAAGCTGACCATATATTATTACTATGTCGATTACGTTGCCAGCGGCGGATTGACCGCAGGGGCATATCAGGTGATGCACAGCTGGTCCGAAACGGGCAGCCAGGGCTTGACATGGAATATAGCAAAGCCGGATACGACAGAATATATTGGTGCAACCTGCCTGGACAGCGCGTATCTGTCAGGCTCAAACGGAGCCTATTTGAGCAGCCCTAAGCCGGTTTCCTTTGACATTACAGATGCCGCAAATGCATGGAAACGCAATTCGGGTTCAAACTACGGAATTGCGCTGAAATACCTTTCCGGTACGAACAGCTCTGTTTCCCTGTGGTCCTATGAAGCAGGCAGCACATACCGGGCGTATTTTACCATCACATACCGGGAATCGACCATTTCAAACAAGACATACCGAATCAAAAATGCTCTGACACAAAAATATCTTGATGTTCGGGGCGGTGGAGTTGCAACCGGTACGCCGATACAGCAATGGACCGGCAATTCGTCAACAAGAAATCAGATCTTCAAAATCACCAGCCTTGGCATGCATGGGGATGATGAGTCCAACTATTACAGCATCCGGGCTATGACCAATTCGAGCAAGGGGCTTTATGCACCTCTGTCCGGAAGCAATCGGAATGTCACCACGCTCCACATGCAGACAACAGATGACTGGTCGATTCCGTATTCGCTATGTTGGGTAATTGAAAAGCACGGCGATTATTACCGCATTCGCAACGGAAGCGCAAGCAGTGACCGTTATCTGACTGCACCCTTGCAGATTGACGACGGGCTGGAGATTGTTACCGGAAGCTATTTGGCAGGAAGGTCCGATTGGATTCTGGAGGAATGTACAGAGACCTATAACGGGGCTGCCATTTCCAACTTCACCAGTATGCTGAATGTTGGTGAAACCTACCATTTCGATTCCTACATGTATAGCTCCAAAATCGGTGTCAACGGTCCGACAACCTATTTGGTGCGAAATGAGGACGGCACCACAACGGATAAAGCAACGATTGATGCAACAACCGGCGTGATTACCGCGTTAAAGTCCGGGACGATTAAGGTTGGTGTCACATACGCAGGCGCACCGTATATTTGGTATTGGAAGATTACAATCCATGAATCCATGGAGGGTACCTATTTCCTGAGAAGCGGGCACTATAATAAGTATATGCAGGTAGACAATGACGAAGCGCCTTCGTATTCCCGCGATGGGGCAGTCATTGAGCAATGGACTTTTGACGGTGGAAATTATCAAAAATGGAATATTGCTTATGTCAGCTGCGGATACTATAAAATACTGTCTGCAATCAACGGATATGCCATCACGGTTCCTCCCGGAGACGAAACCAACGAGGATGTCTGTCTGGTATTGAAGCCGGATGAAGGGAGCGCAAATCAGCTGTGGCGGATTACGCAAACGACGCACGGGTACTATAAGATCAAAGCCAAGTCATCCGAAGACTATACAAGCAAGGATTTGGTTATGCGTGTCAATACCAAAGGTCTGCATACGGAAAACGGCTTAAACATCATGCAGATGCCGTATACAGATGATACAAATTATGTGGATGAGTGGGAGATGACGAAATACCACAATATAATACAATTAGAGGCACAGGAGCAATCGAGTTGGTGCTGGGCTGCTTCTGCCAGAATGTCAAGTTATAACTACATTGTGCCATCGGTTTCTCAAGCTTCCGTTGCAGTATATATTAAGCTTGGAATTGAGACGAAAACACCTACCTCTAATCAAATAACGCAAGCTAATGATGGTGCATCTATAAATGAAACTAAAAATGCAATAGAGTACATATTGTCTTCTAATAATGGGTATGGTCGTTATGAAATATATAGTGAGCAAAACTTGAGAACATTACTTGACAACGGAAATCCTGTGATCGTTCTTCGGGGATGGTATAATTCCAGCAAAATTAGAGGCGGAGGTCATTATACAATAATATACGACTATTATTGGGATTCGACAAATGGTATTTATCTTTATAAGATATATGATCCATTACCTGAAAATATAGGTAGTGCATATGATCGGTCTTATCAATCAATCTGTAATGGAAGAAATCCGGCATTTGCATCGGACATTACTGATACTGGAGTGTGGGAAGGAATTGTTGTTTACAAAAAAAGTGTTTATCAGGATACAATATCCTCGCCTTCTCCGTAATTTGCTGTAAGATTACTGGATTTTAAATTATATGCTCAAAGCCAAGTTTTTACATATTTTAAGAAGGGAGAGCCCAATTATATGAAATTAAATAAAAGGATAACAGTAGGATTGGCGTTTGTGTTCGTATTTGCGTTATTTAGCTTTTCAGTTTTTGCTGTTAAAGAGGAAAAAAATGTTATGGATAAAAACGTTACGGGAATTGTGAATGCTCAATTGTCTGAAATGGAACGCTCTGCTTTTCAAACTTCTGGACTCCCTGGAATGACGATTGATAAATCAACCGATTTCGAATTTCCAATTTTGAAGGTTTACAACGAATTGTTTAACTCGACTGTTGGAAAAAAATTAGAGGAGAGATTGATTGATTCTAATGCGCAGTGTTCTGAGGAAACGTTCACAGATTATATTATAATGGGAGATACGCCATACATGGCTCGCATCATGCACCATTCTCCAGGCGAAGTAACCGCTCTAACATTTGATAAAAGGTATAATAATTCTGAAATTCCAACATATGTTCAAGATCTTTCAAATCCATTAAAAGATATTGTAACGAATCAAGACTGTCAGTTGGAGGGTATCTATTGTTTTGACGCTAACTCTTCGCACCAAGGAACTGCCGTTTATATAAAAACCAATCAAGGCGTGTATGTAAAGTTTTATGAAAATACAACGTCAAGCGCCAAGGTGTTTTCCGAAGAGGAGTTCAGAAACATGGCAGATGCATATTATGAGTATTTGACATCATATGAACACAATTATAATGAAAAAGGCGAGGCTCTTGGTGGAAACAATATTAGTTTTCTCTCATTTATTCAGGTTCCCGATAATTCTGTCAAATCTGATTCCCGGATACAAAAAGCATGCATAATCTCCGGCACTATTGGTTTTACACTCTTTTTAATTGGAGGAATTATTATCTTCAGAAAAAGGAAAAAAGCTCACTAACTTTAAGATTTAAGAACTCTTGTAAATAACCGGAGAAAAAATAAAAAGTTATTTTGCAAAGTTCTTCTTGGTAACCTCGGATAATTTGGGCAGATTAATTTTTGACCTTTAAAGTTTTATCATCGCCCCTGACTGCAGACCCACTGCAGTCAGGGGCAACGCTTTTTATAATGGCGATAGACTATAACCCAGAAAACCGCAGACGAAAGCGGTTGCGTCATTCCTCCTCCCGTGCAATCGAGCGCATAGACAGCTCGATGATCTTTTCGAGGAGCGCCTTGTCCGACTTCCTGGAGGGCTTGACCTGCGCCGTGTAGACCGTCTCGTCCTCGTCCAGACTGACCACGCTGTAAGTGAAGCCGGAGGCGGTAATCTTTCCCTTTTCGTCCTTCATCGAGTAAGGCTTTCTCCAAAGCTCCACGGAATCCGCACCGTTGAACACGATGTCCAGAAGATCGTACCCTCCGGCATCGGTCGAGACGAGAGACACGCGAACCTTGCGCCCACGCAACAGTCCCACGACGAAATAGCCCCAGTACTTCTGGCGGCGCTCCTTGGATATGAACTTTTCCCGATACACCAGAACCCCGGTGTTCTCCATGTCGGTCAGCTCGCCGGAATCCATGTCATCGAAATCCAAAGAATCGGCATCCTCTGCATCGTCAGCGCCGACCTTCCCGACCAACGCCGAACCGCCGACCGTTTCGTCAATCTCCGCCGCATCGGAAGGATTCAGACCGGCAGAACCGGCTTTTCCGTCAACCTCCGCCGAGCCGGACTTCCCGCCACTGACAAGGGATTTGAAAGCACTGCCATCCAAGCCCTTTCCGACCTCCGAGCCAGCCCGCTCCAAGCCGACCTCCGCGACCGTCTCCATGCCCTGATCCATCCCCTTAACCGATTCCGTAACCTTTTGTGCCATTTTTGCAATGACCTCCTTTGATTTTTTCTGTCCTGCAACCCAAACGCGGTTGTAGTGACACACCTATTGTAACACAACAGAAAAAAGAAAAATATTTTTGCGAAAGGGCTTGACAAACCAAGCCGTTTGTGGTATACTTTATAAGTGCCGATGAGGCGACCTTTGCGGCGTTAGCTCAGCTGGATAGAGTGTTTGGCTACGAACCAAAAGGTCGGGGGTTCGAGTCCCTTACGCCGCGCCAACAAAAAGCCACTTGCTGTTTATGCAGGTGGCTTTTTGTTGTTTGCGCCGAGATGACACGGCGGGCTATTCGGGGTGTGAGCGATACGGTTTATATCCGTCTTAGATCGTGCCGGTTAACCCGTATCAGCCACAAACCGCCCCGCCGAGCGAAGCAAAGGCGGGAACCCCTGAGGCACCGCTCCAAATCCCGCGTAGGGTCCTCCTTCGAAGCGGGCTCCTAAGGAGCCCGAAACTTCACCGCAAAGGGCAACCGATAGTAGCACGTAACAATTCCGTACCACCTACACGGTTGCCCTTTGCAGTGAAGTTCTTGGGGTTCTTAGAAATTGGATTGCCCGCAATCCAATTTTCCCTTCATCCGAAAGAAGCCCCCTAAGCGGGGTTCGGGGCGGAGCCCCGAGGTCTTCACCCCTTCAGTTCGCCAACGTAATACTTCTTTTTTCCGCGGCGAACGACCAGGTATTTGCCATCGATGCACAGCGCGGGGGTGATTTCCAGCGCGGGGTCCTTTACGACATCGCCGTTGAGGGACAGCGCACCGTTGGAGAGGAACTCCCGGGCTTCGCGCTTGGACGTGCAGATGCCGGAGGCGACCAGAACGTCAATCAGCGCACCGCCGGCCGTTTCAAAGTGCGGCACGTTCCGCAGACCTGCCAGCAGATCGTGCGGCGGGATGTCCTTGATCTCGCCTGCAAACAGATGCTCGCTGATTTTCACAGCCTCTTCGTAAGCGCCGGCGCCGTGCAGGTCGGTCAGAATCTGCTCTGCCAGCGCCTTCTGCGCAATCCGCTTCTCCGGCTCGGCGTTGTGGCGCGCTTCAATGTCCTCAATCTCCTCGCGGGAGAGGAAAGTCAGCCGCTTGAGGTAGTCAATCACCTTGCTGTCCTCGGCGTTGATCAGGAACTGGTACAGCTCGTAGGAACTGGTCTTGTTCTTGTCCAGCCAGACCGCGTTGCCCTCGCTCTTGCCGAACTTGTTGCCGTGCGAATCGGTGACAAGCGGCATGGTCAGCGCATAAACTTCGTCGCCCGTCGTTTTGCGGATCAGCTCAATGCCGGTGGTAATGTTGCCCCATTGGTCGGAACCGGCAACCTGCAGATCAACCCCACGATGCTCATGCAGGTACTTGAAATCCAAGCCCTGAATCAGCATGTAGGAGAACTCCGCATAGGAAATGCCGCTCTCCATCTGCCGCTTCACGTGGTCCTTGCTCAGCATGTAGCCTACATTGATATGCTTGCCGTAATCGCGGAAGAAATCGATGATGGTGATGTCCTTCACCCAGTCGTAGTTGTTCACCACCTCGTAGGGGAAAATCTTCTGCAGCTGCGTCTTGAGCGCATCGAAGTTCTTCATCACCGTGTCGCGATCGGAGAGCTTGCGCTCTACGGTCCCGCGCGGGTCACCGATCAGGCCGGTTGCCATACCGACCAGCAGCAGCGGGGTGTGCCCGGCCGCTGCAAGCCTGCGGGTAATCAGGAAAGAGGAATAATGCCCGAGGTGCAGGCTGTCCGCTGTGGGGTCGGTGCCGATATAAAAGGTCATTCCCCCTGCGTTGAGCTTGTCGATCAGGTCCGGGCTGGAAATATCCTGAATCAGCCCGCGCCATTTCAGGTCCTCGTAAAGTGTCATCGTTTTGATCCTTTCTGTTTGTTGCTTTGTTACCCTTATTGTATCACAAAACACCGCATTCGTCAAGATTTTTCGCAAAGAAAAAAGCGCTGCCTTGACTTTCCTCCCTTTTTGTGGTATACTGTTACCGAAAGTTACCCGAAAAGAGGAAATGGCATGATTAAGGCAGTTCTTTTTGATTTTGACGGAACCATTGCAAACACCATCCCCGCCATCCGTGAGGGCGTGAACAACACCATGCGGCGCTGCGGCTATCCCGAGCACAGCTATGAGGATATCCTTGCCTTTATCAATCACGGCGCGCGAGAGCTGATCCGCCAGGCAATGCCCGCCCCCGACTGCGAGGACCCTGCCACGGTCGACCGTGTGCTGCAGGAATACAACACGCAGTACGGCTTGGTCTATGACCACACGCGGGAAGCCTACCCCGGCGTTGCCGAGCTGATTGACCGGCTGCACCGCGCAGGCTCCCGGATCGGAGTCCTTTCGAACAAGCAGGACGAATTTGTGCAAAAACTCTCGCGGCAGGTGCTCCTCCCCGGCTCTTTTGACGCCGCACACGGGGTCGGTCCCGGGCAGCCGCCAAAGCCTGACCCGTTCCTGCCCGCGCTGATTGCCCGAGAACTTGGCGTCTCCCCTGCCGACTGCGCAATGGTCGGCGACAGCGATGTAGATATTGCAACCGCCCGCAATGCCGGCATGCTGCATATCGGCGTCGATTGGGGTTACCGCGACGCCGCCTTCCTGCGTGCCCACGGTGCAACCAATATCGCACATACCCCCGAAGAAATCGAAATATTTGTGAAAGGCTAAAGGTAGTACCTTCCAAAATTCCCTTAGAGCAAGTTCTTGGGGTTCTTAGGGACTTCTTTCAAGAAGTCCCTAAGCAGGGTTCGGGGCAGCGTCCCGAGGTCTTCACACACAAAAGGAGAATTGACATGAAAAACATACTCGTCATCGGCAGCATCAACATGGACTACGTCATCCACACCGCGCGGCTCCCGAAGCTGGGCGAAACAATCACAGGGTCGGACTTTGCCATGAACTACGGCGGTAAGGGCGCGAACCAGGCGGTCGCAGTCGCGAAACAGGGCTGCATAACCAAAATGCTCGGCGCGGTCGGCAGTGACCTCGCGGGAGAACTGGCACGCAAGAACCTGGAACACTACGGCATCGACTGCAGCCCGGTCACAACCGCCGACTGCCCAACAGGCGCAGCAGTCATCACCGTCTGCGGCGGCGATAACCATATCATCCTCGACATCGGCGCAAACGGACGGGTCACGCCGGACACCGTCGAAGCGCAAAAGGACCTGTTCGACTGGGCGGACGCGGTCGTGCTCCAGTACGAAATTCCCGTGGAATCGGTGCTGACAGCCGCCAAACTCGCAAAGGCACACGGCTGCCGCGTCCTCCTCAACCCCGCCCCGGTCAAAGAAGTGGACCCCGCACTGTACGGCTACGTTGATTTGGTCGTCCCGAACGAATTTGAGGCGTCCCTCCTGACCGGCATGGAGGTCAAGGACCGCGAAAGCGCAGGACCCGCACTTCGCAAACTGCAGGCAATGGGCTGCAAAACTGCGCTCATTACGCTGGGCAAACAGGGCTGCGCCTATATCAACGAGGAAAACGAGATTGCCTATGAGGGCATCTTCGAGATCAAAGTCGTGGACACCACCGCAGCGGGCGATAGCTTCATCGGCGGTCTGTGCGCCATGCTCTGCGAGGGCAAATCCATGCGGGAGGCGGTGCGGTACGCAACGGCAGTCTCCACCCTGACGGTCAGCCGCGCGGGCGCAGGCGTCTCCATCCCGACCGAGGATGAGGTCAAAGCCTTTCTCGCAAAAAGGGGCTGAGCGCATGACCGAGGACGAAAAACGCGCATCGGGCGGGCTGTTCTTTCCGGGCGACCCGGACCTGAAAGCCATCAAGCGCCGCGCGCACAAACTGAACCTGGACTACAACCGTACCTACGAGGACGAGACCGAAACCCGCGCAGCCATTCTGTCCGAGCTGCTGGGCGAACTGGGCGAAGGCAGCTTTTTGCAGGGACCGATTACCTTCCACTACGGCACCCACACGAAAATCGGCAAGGGCGTGTTCATCAATTTCAACATCACCGTGCAGGACGACGCCGAGGTGACCATCGGGGACGGCTGCGACTTCGGACCGAATGTCACAATCGTAACCCCCATGCACCCGATGCTGGCAAAGGAGCGAAAGATTCTCGAAAATGAGCGCGGCGAGAGGCTGCGGCTCTGCTGGGCGAAACCGGTACATATCGGCAGGAACTGCTGGATCTGCGCAGGCGCAACAATTCTGCCGGGCGTGACAATCGGTGATAATTGCGTCATCGGCGCCGGAAGCGTGGTCACGCGCGACATCCCAGCCAACAGTTTCGCGGCAGGCAACCCCGCCCGCGTCATCCGTCCCCTCACCGAAGCAGACAGCATGAACCACCGCCCCGCCCTGCTCGGCGATAACCGCGTGGTGGATGAGGATAATCAGTAAAACCAGTCAACCGCCTCCCTTGGAGTAAGGAAGCGGTTGTGGATTGTTCGGATGGAATGGATTGGATTGCCGCTATTGTCCGAAGATTTCGCCCGTGGGGGTGATTGGATTCAACCCGGGAGAGCAGGGGCTTGCCTGCGGATTGCACGGAAAGAGATTGCTGCGTAATTCCTTTATTCTTTATCCGTCAAAGTTCGTGACAAGTCAGTCAATTAAGGCATCACTGCGCAATTGCATCAACAGAATTGCGCGGTGATGCCTTAAATTTTCCCTTTTTCCATACTCCATCCGGCCGAAATGCCGCAATCCAGCCCGCTTTTCCCAAACCTGCTTGACAAAAGGCGCAAAAGCGGATATAATGGATATCATAGAAACCGATCCTATTGTTTGCGAGGTCAACATGTTACCCAAAATACCCTACGAACCGGAAACCGGCGTGACGGTCCGGCTGCGGCGTCTGGCAGACGGGCAGGACAAAACCGCCTTTGGCGCTTTCCCGCACGGAACGGTCGTCACCCTGCGTGCGGAGGTTCCGCGCACGCTCGGCGCGTCGGCGGTCGTCCT
>OIGD01001226.1_pt1 | contig 24830 bp, 15 predicted proteins | sample 1582211 | NCBI WGS metagenome assembly OIGD01 (sample SAMN04414078, study PRJEB24778) | human gut metagenome | material: faecal | host: Homo sapiens
GCTGAATATACCTTAAGCGAAAACTATGTGCATGGTTTGGCTGCGTTTGGGCCAAAATTAAAAAATTTCGAAAGCCCGCATTCCTCCCGGGGCTCAAGCCCCGGACTTCCTGCGGGAAATTCTGTGAAAAACCTTCTGCCGCTTGCGAGCGGCATCACCGCGACGACCGGTACGTCACCGCAGCTGCTGGAAAGTCTGCAGAAGCGCGAAATCGATCTTGCCTTTGTGACGGGCGCGTTTTCTGAGGTGCAGGGTGTTGCCAGAGCGCTCATTTACGAGGATGACGCCGTGATTGTGCTTCCGGCAGACTTGGCTGCACAGAAAAAGGGCCCCTGGAGCTGGGACGATCTGCGCTTTTGCGGTCTGCCCTTAATCCGTTTTGTCCGCGAGGGCGGTGGCGGCCGGCTGAACGAAAGTTTCATCAGCACATTGGGCTTTGATTTTCCTCAGCGCATCGAAGTCGACAACAACAGCACGATGCTTTCGCTGGTGGAAAAAGGGGTGGGGTGGGCGTTTGTTGTCTCCTCTGTCTTCCAGCAGTACCCCGATGACAACGGGCGGCTGTATGTGCAAAGGCTTCCTGACGCACAGTTAAAGCACGCAATCTATCTGATTTCCCGTGAGCGGGAGATGCCCGAGACCGTTGAAGCCGTGGCAGCAGAGGCAAGGAAAATTGCGCTGAAAGTCGCTTGAAAAAATGTAGAGATAGTATAAAAAGTCCCTTGAAAAAATGTTTATTAGTGGCTGAAAGTCGCTATAAAAAGTGTTTGATTTGTCAGAAAGTCCATTGAAAAAATGTAAATTTGATATTAAAAGTCGCTATAAAAAATGTAAAATTAAGCAAAAAAAGTCGCTTGAAAAAATGTTAAATACATAGTTAATTTATTGATAATAGACTGTTTTATTCGTATGTCACTGAAGAGAAAGATTTACTCGAAGTTTTTGGAATGGAAAAATGATCCGAATCGGATGCCGCTGGTTGTCAAAGGGCTGAGGCAGTGCGGGAAAACCTACTCTGTGCTGGATTTTGCGCGCAAAAATTACACTCATGTGGTGTATTTGAATTTTGAAGCCTATCCGCAGTTAGGACAGGCGTTTGAGGGGACGCTGGCGGTTGACCAGATCATGATGATGGTTTCAGCGCAGTTGGGCAAAACTTTAACGCTTGTTCCCGGTAAAACCGTCATCGTCGTGGATGAAATTCAGAAGTGTCCGCAGGCGCGTACTGCACTGAAGTTTTTTAAGATGGACGGGCGTTATGACGTTATTGCCACAGGGTCGCTGCTCGGCGTGAACGGTTATGGTGATGACGCGTCATCGATACCGGTTGGCTATGAGACGACACTGACGATGCGGCCGCTGGATTTCGAGGAATTCCTTTGGGCTAACGGTATTCCTGAAGCAGCGGTCGGAATGCTTAAGAATGCTCTGGTATCTGAAACGCCGGTGCCGGAGCCGTTACACGGACGGATGCATGAGCTCTTGCTTCAGTACGCGGCAATCGGAGGAATGCCGGCTGTTGTGGATGCCTTTATTGCAACGCACAACATGAGCCTGGTGCTGCAAAAGCAACGTGATCTGCTTAACTCCTATCGCGGCGATATGACGAAATATGCGCAGGGTTCTGACAAGACGCGCATCAAGGAGTGCTTTGACTCCATTCCGAGGCAACTGGCTAAAGAGAACAAGACATTTAAGTATTCCGAGGTGAAAAAGGGGGGACGCGCCAGCGAGTACCTCGGCACGCTGCAGTGGCTTGAGGATGCGGGCCTTATCCATCGCTGTCGTAATGCGACCATCACGGAGTTGCCGCTGGAGGTTTTTTCGATGGAGGACTGCTTCAAGGTCTACCTGGCGGATACGGGGCTTTTTATCGGGATGCTTGAAAGGGGTACGGCAGCCGATATTCTGACCGGAAATCTCACGGGCAGTAAGGGGGCTATTTTTGAGAATCTCGCAGCCGATATTCTTACAAAAATGGGCAGAAAAATTTATTACTTCCAAAAGACCTCAGGTCTGGAGGTGGATTTTCTGATCCGGTACAAAGGTAAATGTGTTCCGCTTGAAGTGAAGGCAACGAACGGTAATGTGAAAAGCACAAAGACGATTCTCAAGCACCCGGAAAAGTATCACGTGGAGAGTGCAATTAAGGTCGGACGCTATAACGTTGAACGAAACGGCAATATTCTGACCATACCTTTTTACATGCTCTTTTTGCTCACGGATTATTGACGCGGCTTCAGCTCGTGAAGGCAAGAACCCAGCGCCTGAAAAACGGATCCGCGAGCTCAAACGCTTCATCGGTTTTCGTGATGTCTCTGGAACGCATGAGTTTGGCAAGTGCACTGTAGGTGGTGCTTGTCGGGCTGCTTCCGTCGTTAACCGGACGCCCGAAAAGCGCAGTATCTCTGATGACGCGGCGGTCAGTCAGAGAGAGGGAAGTCCAGAGCACCAGATAATTCATGTCGTGCCTGGAGACGACTTCAGCCACAGCGGCTTCAAGCGCACCGTCTTGCAGAGTGCGTCCGTAAAGACTGAGTTGATCAAAAAGGGCAGCTCCCAGTATCCGTGTGTAATGCGGGTGGCCGTGCGTGATGTTGAAAAGTTCCTGTGCGGTTTTGCGGGCATCTTCTCCTGCAACGGGACTGAGTATTTTTGCGAGGCAGACAACGTTGTCTTTCCGCGCGGGGGATTTAAGTGCAACAACGTCAGCCAAGCTGTAAAAGGGGCCTTTGGGCTTAGTGAAGAGATCCGCGGTGAGTGCTTGCGAATGCACGCAGAAAACACAGACCGCATGCCTGAGTTTTGAAAGTTCAGAGCTGAGTTTTTCGGTTGCGGCTTTGCCAAAGAGAAGGACTTCGGCAAACCCGTCAAAGATTACGGTGAGGCCCGGTTTTTCGCGGCCGGCGGCGTCTATCAGACGGACGGCGTCTTCTAAAAGCACAGTGCCGTCCGATGCTGCAGGGAAAGTGACGCTGAGCCTTTCCGGGGCGAGCTGAAGTGTGATTTCGGGTATTACGCGAAAGTGCGCGAGAAGCCGGGAAAAGCTGCGGGACTCAACACTTTGCAGTACGGCCTGCACGATGAGTGCTGCAAATGTCTGTGGGCTCACCGCTTTTTGCACACGCACCGTGACGGCGGGCAGTTTGCGGTCGGCGGCGGTTTTTTCAACGACCCTTACTGCACCGAATCCGCGCGGGGCCGTGAAAGCGAGATGCCTTCCGGACACAAGAGCGGCTGAAAGGGCTTTGTGCTCTTTTTCGCGTCCGGGAAACGAGAGGGTTTCAAGAGCGTCATCGGAGCGGAAGGGATTGACGTACATATCGCAATTTTTCGTAACGAACTTCTAAGGGTCAATCCTATCGAAAAAATTCGATATCCGGATGGTTTGGAAAGAACAAGCCCGAGCAAGCTTTCCGGTGTCGGCAGCTGCTTATGACTGCCGTTATGTTTATCTAATCATATATCTAATTGTTATCTCATCATATGATATTTAAATACTTGTATTAAACAGTTTTGTATGTTGATATAATGCAATAAATATATTGTGATTATCTAATCATAATGTTGTGATTAGATCGTGATTATATTGGTGGTCTGACGGAAGCTCCGGAAGTTGCTCCTTTGGATTTGAAGCTTGGTACTGATATGCGTCGGGAAGATCTGAATACTGAATTTAAGCGGCATTATGTCGATGACATCAAGGCAACGGTTATCGCGTTTGCCAACACGCAAGGAGGATATCTGTATGTCGGTATCGAGGATGACGGGACTGCCTGCGGAGTCTCGGATCCTGACGGTGCCGTTCTTCAGATTCAGAATGCACTGCGGGATTCGATCACGCCGGACGTGATGGCGTGCGTCAATTGCCGCGGTGAAGAAATTGACGGCAAAGATGTTGTTGTCGTTGAGGTCAAACAAGGAAGTCAGAGACCTTACTTTCTCAGGGGCAAGGGACTGCGTCCGGAAGGTGTCTTTGTCAGGCAGGGATCGTCAACTGTTCCGGCAGGCGTCAATGCGATCAGGGAAATGCTGATGGAAACCGCAGGAAGAGTTTTTGAGAAAGAGGTTTCCTTTGAGCAGGAGCTCTCCTTTGATTACACATCGAGATACTTTGCTCAGGCCGCGGTTGCCTTCGGGGATCAGCAGAAAAAAACGCTCGGTCTGGTTAATAAAAACGGGCTTTACACAAATCTTGCGCTGCTTTTATCCGATCAGTGTCCGTATTCCCTGAAAGCCGCGGTTTTTCAGGGAACAGACAAGATGATTTTTCGTGACAGAGCCGAATTTGAAGGCTCCGTTTTGGAGCAGTTTGACAAAGCCTTGGCTTTTTTGGAGAAACACCAGTCAAAGCGTTCTGTTTTTCAGGGCGCGAAAAGAATCGATATACCGGACTATCCGATGATGGCCGTCAGAGAAGGACTCACGAATGCTGTTGTGCACCGGGAGTACGCAAGTACCGGGCCGATTCTGATGAGTATTTTCGCTGACAGACTGGAAATTCTGAATCAGGGCGGATTGCTGTCGAACTTCACAATAGATGAAGTTCTCAGAGGGGTATCTGAGCAACGCAACGAAAAGCTGGCAGCCGTGTTTTACCGCCTGGGGCTGCTGGAAGGCTACGGGTCCGGTTACAGCAGAATGCTTTCAGCCTATGCCGGCACAGGGAAGAAACCGGAAATATCCGTCACGCGCTTCAGTTTTATGCTGACTCTGCCCAATGTGAACGGCGGTTTGGGGGATGTAAGCGGACGAGCGGTTATCCGGGAGCAGCCGCAGCAAGTTGTGCCCGCAGTTTCGCTTGAAGATCTCTCCGAACGGGCAAGAGAGCGGATGCAGAAGGTTCTGCAGCGCTGCCGTCAACAGCCTCAGATAACCCGCGCGGAGGCGCAGGATTTGTTGGGCGTTTCGCAGAGTACGGCAACACTGCTGCTTAACGCCATGGTGCAGCGCGGGCTACTGGTGTCTGTTGGTTCAGGACCAACGAAGGCCTATCGCCCGACTTGCTTGGCTTAAGTACATGCGACAGTCTGTCGGTGGGGGATGACGGAGATGAATCCCGTCAGCTTTCCCACCGGAAACATACCGGACTGAAGGTTGAGGATCAGTGCGTCTGCAGCGTAAAGATTTCCTGCAGTTCGTTCTTGGAGAGATCTCCGATCCAGTTTTCGCCGGTCTCAACCGTCATCTCTGCCAGGGCCTTCTTGGATTCAATCATCGTGTTGATCTTTTCCTCAAAGGTCTCGGCGGAAATAAAGCGGTAGACGTTCACGGAAGACTTCTGCCCGATACGGTAGGCGCGGTCCGTGGCCTGGTTTTCCACGGCCGGGTTCCACCAGAGGTCGTAATGGATGATCGCGGTGGCCGCGGTGAGATTAAGTCCGGTGCCTGCGGCTTTGAGCGACAGGATAAGCACCTTGTCGCTGCGGTTAGTCTGAAAGCTGTCGACAATTGCCTGGCGCTCTTTCTGGGCCACACCCCCGTGAATAAATTTCGGCGTGCTGCCTGTCTTCTCGCCGATCCACTTCTGCAGCAGTTTCCCCATCTCCCGAAACTGCGTGAAGATCAGTACCTTGCGCCCTGCGGCTTCGAGATCCTCGAGAATGCCGAAAAGCCGCTGCATCTTGCCGGAATACTCCGCGGAAGCGTAAGAGCCGTCCTTAGCGTACTGCGCGGGGGCATTGCAGATCTGCTTAAGCTTCATCATGAGCGTGAGAACCATCGCACGGCGCTCCATGGGACTCATGCCGTCGTTAATCTGTTCAAGCGACTTTTTAACGACCTTGTCGTAAAGAAGCGCCTGCTCTTTGGTGAGCGTGCAGTATTCATCGGTCGAAATCTTTTGCGGCAGCTCAGGCGCAATCGCCTTGTCGGTTTTGAGCCTTCGCAGAATAAAGGGCGCCGTGACGCGCTTAAACTGCTCGGCCGTTTCTTCATCGTGCTCGATTTCGATGGGCTGCGCGAAGGTGTTCTTAAAGCCCGTTGCGGAGCCGAGAAGCCCTGGGTTGGTGGCTTCCATGATGGACCAGTATTCCATGAGCCGGTTTTCCACGGGCGTGCCGCTCATCGCAACGACCCCGTCAGCCTTGACGGTACGCACGCTCTTAAAAGTGGAGGTGCGGTAGTTTTTGACGGCCTGGGCTTCATCCAAAATGAGAAGCCGCCAGGCGCGCTCCGCAAGCGTGTTGACGGAAGACCTGAGCGTGCCGTAGGTCGTGAGCACTGCGTGCACCGTCTCTTTTTCACCGGGCAGCGCCCGGCCCGGGCCGTAGTAGACGTGCAGTTTAAGTTTCGGCGCAAAGCGCGCGGTTTCTCTCTGCCAGTTGGTGATAAGTGACGTCGGCACCACAATGAGCGCGGGTTTGCCTTTCAATTCCCTGCGGGTGCGTAAACCTTCAAGAAGCGTAATCACCTGCAGCGTTTTTCCGAGCCCCATGTCGTCAGCAAGGATCGAACCGATCCCGATACGGACATTGCGCATCATCCAGCGGTAGCCCCGTTCCTGATAGGGCCTGAGTGTTGCTTTGACGGTTGCGGGAATGGGTGTGTCGGTTTCTTTAAGCAGCCTCTGAAGCGCCGTGCGCACGGCCTCGGTGAGCTGAACCGGGCTTGAATCCATGTCGCCCGTGAGCGCTGCGCGCAGAATCGCCATTTTGGTGAGGCCCTGCTTTTGCGCCTCGATGCGCTTGCGGATGCGGGTAAGTTCCTTTTCATCCACAAACATAAAGCTGTCGTGAAAGCGTACGACGCGTCCGGCCATGGCTGAAAGCGCTTTGAGTTCTTCGCGCGAAATCGCTTCGCCGCCCACCGCCACCTTCCAGTCAAAATCCAGCAGGTCCATAAGGCCCATAAAGCCCTGCGACACATCCCAGTTTTCCGCAAGGTCAATCTGCATCGTGGCCTGAGGTGCGAGAAGCTTTCTGAGGCTCTTCGGAAGAATCACCTTGACGCCCAGAAGCCTTAACTGCGGAATCGCTTTAAAGAGAAGGGGCGTCAATTCCTGCATCGTCACAAGCGTCGTCTCCGAGCCCTTTCGCAGAAGGTCGGTGAGTTCCGCACAGTGGTTGCTTAACCTTGCGGCCGTGCGCATCGCGTCAAAGCGGACCGGCTTAAAGGCGGGGTCGGCCAAAATGCGCTTCAAAGTGGCATAACCCGCGCCTACCGCGCCTCCGCTGGCGTTTGCGTCCATCGACAAAAACCCGAGCTCAACCGTGAGGGGCTCTTCAGCGGCCTTATCAGTGTCGTGCGCTTCGCTTCCGTGCCAGGGATCGCGCACCGTGAGAACGGGTTTTAAGTGCACGGCAACAGAGGCCGTGCTTTGCGCCAGGGGGCTCAACCACTCGGAAAGTCGCAGGCGCAGCGCCGTGTTTTCGGGGTTTTCGAGCGTATCGGTGTAGTCCGCGGCAAATAGCGCCGTGTTGTCGGGCAGCAGCGTCTCGCCGCGAACCTTTTCAAAGCCCGCGCGCACGAAGCTGTCGATGAAGATCCCTAGAACAATTTCGCCCATGGTGACCGCACTCATCGCATCCGGGCGCCCGAGGATCTCAAGCCAGGGTTTGTCCACCCGCAGAAAAAGCGCACCGAGTTCCCGGGTGAGCTCCCGGATTTCAGGGGACGTGGTCGCGGGAATCCAGCGCACCGCAAAGCAGCCTTCGGCGGGCTCATAAATCTGCGGCATCGCAGCCTGAACCATCATGAGTTTTGCCGCCAGCACCCAGGCGTCGTAGAAGGCTTCGATTTCCTCGGCTTCGCTGTCAAGTTTCTTCGCGTTTAAAAAGCCCGAGAACATCTCGTGCACGCGCACGGGGCTTCCGTCCGGGCGCATGTCACCGACGCGGCAGGACACAAGTTTCCCGCTTTCGTGGTCAAATTCCTGCCAGTAAAGGGTTTCGGAGGTTCGAACCGCGCCCCAGGTATTGACCGAAATCAGTGCTGCGGGGTGCTCTTCGTCGGACACGAAAACGGGCGGAGTGTGCTCCGAGAGTTTTGTGAGTTGCGCTTTGGCAACCTTGGCCGCTACCGTGAGCACCTTTCTCACCGTTTCCCGCAAGTTTCCGCCCACGTAGCCCGCGGGCTTTTCTGAGAGGAGCGCGAGCTGCGCGTCCGGTTCAAACGCGGGCGTCTTAAAGGTCAGTGCCGAGAGGCTTCTCAACCAGTCTTCCTTGGTTTCGGCTTCGGAGGGGGCGGACCACGTGTTGTCGTCACCGATGTAAAGATCGGTGATGTTGCTGTCCTGCATCACCGACGCATCAAACGTGCCGGCCGCATCGGACGGATCGGAGCGCTTGAGAATATCGCGCCAGGCGGGTAGTTCCGAATTGAGTGCCCGCCCGATTTCTACGCCTCTTAACGCCAGTTCTTTTGTGAGGTCAATGCCGCGCAGCGCAAAGAGAATGAAGGGATTGGCATCGATCTCCTGGCTCATCTTGTAAATGACCGCCGCGATGTGTTTGCAGGGCACCGCGCTGTCCGGGCACGAGCACTGCATGTCCATGTCCCGCCAGCTCGCGGGAAACAGGCGGATCCCGATCTTTTCGCATAAGGGGAGGATGTCGGGTGACAGTTCGCGCGCAGAGAGCTTGGCAAGAATGAGGGGCGAGGACGCGACGGCATCAAGCAGCTTTTCGCGCTGCTCGCGGGAGATTTCGGGGAGCTTCAGAGTTACCGTATAAAACGGATCGTAGTGCCCGATAACGCGCGCCTTGACGGCGTGCTGTTCAAAGTCAAGCCGGAAGGATTTGACTTTGCCGGTGTTGGCGTAGGTTTTGCCGCGAGGGATGCGGTTGGCGTAGTCGATGTGCGTGAGGGCGTTGAGCCACTGCTCGCCCCACCAAGTGGTACCGTATTCGGTGCGTGCCATGAGTCGGAAACCGGTTGTCGAAAGAAGAGGGCTGCACGGGGAAAAGCTGTGCAGGAGAAAGGGAAAGTCGGGGGTATTGTAAGGGGACGGTGGGATGCACGGGAATAAAAACCATGTGCACGGCAGACGGGGCGGACAGACTCGTTTGCGGTAAGAAGAGAAACTTTCCCGACACATCGGTGGCGTTTCAGCCAACATAACCAACACAGCAGACCGTATTCTTCAGGATGAAAACCTTGTTACGTCTGATTGGCGGTGCGGATTTCGGCGGCCGGCAAAGGGTAGATGCTCACGGACGACCTTTGCCCGATACGGTAGGCGCGATCCGTGTCCTGATTTTCGACGGCCGAGTTCCGCCAGAGGTCGTAATGGATGATGGCGGTTCGGCTGGACGAAGAAGAGGTTTTGTCAGAGATATCGCGGCGTCAGGGGCTTCCCTCTGCGGATGCTTTTCAGATCTTTACCGGCAGCTTTACGCAAGCGGTCGGCTTTCCTTTTCCGGTGCGCCCTTCTAAGGATAATGTCTGGGCTGAGCCTTTCGCTTCAGAAGCTCGAATGGATACGTTTGCCCGGTGCAGGAGCGGATAAAACCGTTTATTGCCCGAGTCGGGAGAGTTGCCGAAGCACCTTTTTAAGAACAAAATCGGCGAAAGCTCACTTGATATTCACCGGAAATGCTGCCCGAGTTAAGGTCTGAGTGCAGGTCGGCCGCGTGATGATCGGCGGGCGGGAAAATAGGTCCCGCATGAAAAGGACTGTGTCGCTAAGATTGATCTGTCAGTCTTTGTTCCCGGAGCGTCATTCATGACAGAGTCCCGTGTGTCAGAAAAACCGGTCATCAGTGCCGATACGTTGAAACGCATTCTTGCGTTTCGTGATGACCGCAACTGGAAGCAGTTTCACAACCCCAAGGACCTCGCGATCTCCGTGAGCCTTGAAGCCGCCGAGCTTCTCGAATGCTTTCAGTGGTCTGGAGCCGATACTGAGGTCAGTGCAAAGAAAGAAGCGATGAAGGAGGAGTTAAGCGACGTTGTCATCTACGCACTGCTCCTTGCGGACCGTCTCGGTATCGACATTGATGCCGCCGTACGGGAAAAGATTGCCGTCAACGATGCAAAGTATCCCGTCAAAGAAAGCTACGGGTCTTCCGCCAAATACAACGAACTCAAAAAGGCCGTTCGCTCATGACGATCGTTTATCAGAAAACTCTCGCTGAATTTTATGAAGATCAGGCCGCAGGCATTGTCGCCGACATGCTCGCAGGCGCCGGTCATGAGTCCTCCTCGCGCGGTTCGGCACAGTACCGTGCCTGGGAAAATTCGCTGGTTTTCATGGAAAGCATGCTTAAAGGCGCCAAGGTCTCGGGTGACTGCGGCGTGCTTATTGAATACCGGTTGCCTTCGACAAGCCGGCGGGTGGACTTCATCGTGACAGGACACGATGTGAAGGGCGATCCCAACTTCGTCATCATTGAACTCAAACAGTGGTCGTGGGCGGATGTGGTGCGGGAAAAACCGGGCATTGTGGTTGCCAACGTCGCGGGCAGCCGCAACGAAGAAACGAACCATCCGTGTTATCAGGCGTGGTCTTACAAGGTTTTTCTCGAAAATATGCTCAATACGGTCGAGGAACACCACCTGCAGGCGCATGCCTGCGCATACATGCACAATTACCCGTACAAAGGCTTTGAGGTTGATCCCTTGGCGGCCGACCCCAATCATGAACTTGTGCGTGACACACCGCTTTTCGGCCAGTATGACCGCAGGGAGCTCGGCGACTTTGTTTCGCAGTACGTGGGGCGCGGTGACGGCGAAGCGATCATGGAGCTTCTGGCCGACGGCAAAATCGTCCCGGGTAAGGGCCTTGTGGACGCGGTAAGCGGCATGTTTGATGAGGTGAGTCCCCGCTCCTTTACGCTTATTGATGAGCAGAAACTCGCTTACGAAACCGTGATGGACGCGGTGCGTACAACGCCCGTCAACGACAAGCACTGCGTCATTATTGCGGGCGGCCCTGGAACCGGCAAAAGCGTTGTGGCGATGAGTGCGCTCGTTGCGATATTGAGAGAGTTCCGCAACAACGAAAAGCGCCGCAATGTACGTTTTGTGTCGCCGACCTCATCCTTTCGTATTGCCATGGTTGAAATGCTGACCAGCGGATGCACCAATAAAAAGGAGAAGGCGAGGCGCAATGCGCTCGCAAAGAACCTCTTTTGCGGCAGCATGGGCTTTTTCACACCTTCCCCTGCAGACCCGAAGGTAAACGGCTTTACCGATAATTATTACCACTGCCTGCTTTGTGATGAATCGCACCGCCTGCACTCGTATCAGAACATGTACCGCGGGACCAATCAGATCGAGGACATCATTCAGGCTGCCTGTGTTTCAGTTTTTTTCGTTGACGACAATCAGGCTTTAAGGCCCAACGATATCGGATCCGTAGCGTCGATTGAAAAGGCCGCGCAAAAGTACAGCGCCAAAATTTCTCGCGTGGATCTTGCGGCGCAGTTTCGCTGCCGCGGCGCTGAGGGGTTTCTTAATTGGCTTGCCGTGGTGCTGGGACTTGCGGACGCCGACACCGCCGGGAATGCGCAAGGGTGGGATAAGGAGAGCTTTGACTTTGACGTGGTTGATACGCCGGAAGAAGTTATTGCGTTTGTAAACGCCAAGAACAAAGCAGCGGATGATGAGGCGCCGATCGCGGGCCAGAGCATTATTTCCGGTGCAAGACTTCTGGCCGGTTACGCCTGGCCCTGGACTAAAGAGGAAAATTCTCACGGAGAAGTAGCGGACGTGGATTTGGGCAGCGTGAAACTGCCTTGGAATAACCGTGCGTCAAGCTACAAGTGGGCCGTGGATCCGGATACGAAGGAACGCAACGAAGTGGGCTGTGTGCACACAAGTCAAGGCCTTGAGTTTGACTGGGTGGGTGTTTTTATCGGCAAAGATCTCCGGTACGATCCGGAGAAAAAGATCCTTTACGCCGATCTTAAAAATTACTTCGATACGGGCGGTAAAAACGGCTTGGGGAAAACGCCTGCGGAGCGTGCAAAGAACCTCCTGCCGTATGTTTGCCGCTGCTACCGGGTGCTTCTTTCACGCGGTGTGAGGGGTGCACGGGTTTACTGCTGTGATCCCAACCTTGCGGCGTACCTGAAAGCAGAGCTCGCAAAAGCACAGAACCTCAAGGTTTCTGAGTGACGGAAAAGGGCTTCTGAAGTCCTCAGGCCGCTTCGTCACCGGGGCGGCTGTTGCATTTTTGATGCAGTTTCATTTATCAGCCGGGACATTTTGAAATGGCCCCGGCTCAAACCATGCACGCCGATTTTTCGTCAGGCAAAATAGTTCGAAATCGGCTCAAAAAGCCGCTGGTTAGCCATTTTTACGTGCGGAGTGCGTATGTCAGGCAGTCATCAGAAAGTTACTTTAGCGATCGACCTCGGGGCTCGGTATACGGGGCTCTTTCTCGTCAGCCACCCGGCAGACCGGGTTCCGACAGCAGCTGATGCCAAGGCGATGACACTGGTGATGCCGCAGGATACGACTGATATGACGTACTCCATGACGGCACGAAGGGCTGCCCGACACCGCATGCGCGGTTATAAGCGTTTTAAGCTTGCTCGGCGTCTTCTGGCGCTTGCCGTGGAACAGAAGATCCAGACCGCGGGTGTTTCGTTTGCTGAAGATGAAAAAAGACGTCAGACACAGGCCTTGCGCGGTTTGCTGAAACGCCGAGGTTACTCGAGGCTCGACGCGGAAGTCGACCTGTCCGCGCTGGAAAAGGTAGATCCGTTCCCTGTGGCTCAGCTTGAACCTTTTCAAGACTTGCTTAGCGGCACAACGGATCTTGCGACACAGTGGGAAAACATCAGTGAACACTTCGACAAAGTCTCGGAGCTGAAAGCTGCGCTTGAGACTTACGGAGATGCAACTCAGTTTAAAAAAGCCGTCAAACAGGTTTTGGATCCGGAAGCGCAGGGGTTTGTTAAGTCCTACGGAGATGCGTTTAACACGTTGTCTGAGGCAGTGGCAAACCTGATTCAGGCGAAAAAATTTGGTCAGCGGTCAAGGTCAGAGTATCTGAAGGAAATCCGGCATGACATCGAATACGACAGCCGGCTTAAAAAATTAATCGGTGTATTTGGCGGTGCGGACAACCTTTGGCGTCTAGTAGGGAATATTTCGAACCTGCAGCTGAGGGCAGAGCGCTGGTACTTCAATAATCCTGACATGGTGAATGCTGATCTGTTCGACCCAAAACGTTTGCAGAAAACACTGGCCAGAGCGTTCAGGTATTTTCATGCCAAAAATGATCCAAGCAAAAATTTGCCGGCGTTGATAGAGGAAGTTGAAAAGGCACCCGACGTCATTGAGTGGCTTTGCAGTACCAGCCCGGAAAAAACGATTCCGGTTTATGAAGACCAAAACAACCGGCGGCCGCCCGTCGATCAGACGCTGTGGTTGAGTCCTGTCGCTTTGACAGATCAGTTTGGAGACGACTGGACTCAGTGGGCTAGGAAGCTTCACGAGCATGACCCGGTTTTGTCTGAGGAATTGGATGAAATCCTTCAGCTTGCGGATCGCCGTTCCCGTGTTCCTGCTTTGGGAGGAGAACATCCGACTGACAAAACCGGATACCGGTGGAGTTATATCCTGCAGCGTGCATTGGACCGCTCCAAATCAAGAGACGATCTGCGTCTTCGCCAAATCGCGGCCAGAGGCGCAGTGCCTCCGGCACTTGAAGTTAAGTTTGCGGGGGTGATCGGTTCCCAGCACAAAGCGGCATTTGTCGAGTTCCTGACGCGTTACTACAACGAGGTCAGCGAGGCCAAACAGGGCATTTGGATCCCGCGTAAAGGCAATCTGCTGGAGCGTTCCGATATTCATCCGCCGATGAAGAAGAACGTGCTTTCCACATTGCTGGGTAATCTTGTGGGTGGAGACGGCTCGCTCGGTGAAAAACTCCTTGCCTGTTGGAAAAAGTATGAGAAGGTGAAGGGCAACAGCACACTTCGGTCTTTGTGTCAGATGCTGGAGGAAGCCCGAAAGGAGCAGGGCAACGGGTTTAAGAGCGGGTTTTATAACATCTACGGACAGCTGGAAGGCTCAGGCGGATCCGGCGGTATGTGGGAGACGCTCGCTGAGGCATCCAGGCACTGTAAGCCCAAAGAAAAAGAGGAAAAGGAATATTGGCGGTATGTGCAGAACACCGTTGCCGTTGTCGATTATCTGCAGCGCAACATCGGTCTGACGGATGCACAGGCACAGCGTATCCGTAATCCTTTTTCGCTTGCTCAGCTCTACAACTTAATTGAGACGGAAGTTGACGGCTTTACGGCAACAACACTGGCTGCGCACAAAGAAAATCTTTGGCGTATGAGCGGAGCGGAGTCTGAAAAAGGTGCTCAGTGCTCCCGTCTGCCGGCTGATGCGGCACGCCCGTTTGACGGTGTCTTAAGAAGGGCGCTTGACCGTCAGGCATGGGAGTTGACAAAACTGATTGTGCAGACAGTCAAGACCGGCCTGAAAGCGCAGGATCCCTCGACGGATAAACAGGCTGATATCACTCTTTTGATAGAACAGAATAAGTTTGCGTTTACAGAAAGCCTTCGTGACCTGAAAAAGCTGAAGACGAAGAAGTCCGCCGGACGTGTTCAGACTCAGGAAGAGCGGCTCAAGGAGGCAAGCCGTAACATTTGTGCTTACAGCGGTAAGCCGCTCACCGGACAGGTGGAAATTGACCATATCATCCCTCGTTCGGCGACGCTTCACGCGGGCACCATATTTAATTCAGAGGCAAACCTCATCTGCGTATCGCTCGATGGAAACCAAAACAAGAAAACGACGCTGTATGAGCTGTCGGATTTAAGCCCTGTCTATCTGCAAAAGGTATTCGGGACGGCAGACGTCACGGTCATTGAGGCTCAGATCGAGGAGACAGTTGCAAAACTCGCAAAAAGCGGTGCTTTACGGTTTTTCACCGGACTTCGCCGGGAAGAACAGGACTGCGTGCGCCACGCGCTTTTTCTTCCGGAGGGTTCTCCTGCTAGACGCAGCGTGCTGGAGACCTTGGGGTCGATGAACAAAACCAAGGTCAACGGAACTCAGGCATGGCTCATTAAAAACATCATTGCGAAAACTGAGGAAGAGCTGAAAGCGTTCTGTCAAGAGAATCATGTGCGGCTGATCTTCAATGCGTTCAACATTCCGAATGACCAAACGGGCGCTGAAAGACGGAATCTTCCGGAGGTCTATCGAAAGGAAAAGAACCCGCAGCCTGTGGCTTCTCACTCCGTCGATGCTATGTGCGTGTACGGCGCAGCTTGTGCGATTGAACGCATTCGTCAGGTTGTCGGCGGTATTGAATATTCCCACGAACCCAGCATGAAAATTGATGCTGATGAATCTGAGGGACTGGTCACCTTATATCCGAAAGCATGTGATCTTCTCCGTGTCACGTCCAGGTCAGTTTTTGATAAAACACAGACCTTTGAAAAGAACGTGTTTAACGAGACGATCTACGCCGAAAACTTCATTCCCTTGATTCAGTGCGGTAATGATGTATTTGCCGGTTTTGAAATACCGTCGAAAAAAGTCGTGGATGGCGCTGCGACCAATACGGCGGGAGCAGTGAAGGTTACGGGAGACGGAATGGCGTTACTGCAGCTTCTGACGCCTTATTTCGAGGACAAGGTCACTGAGGCAGCGGGCGGCTCCCGTATTTTCAGGATTAATAAGGCGAAGGCGTATGCATTACTCCGGAAAGTCGCTTTAAATGACTGCTCCGGAAACAAGGATGAGCTGGCGGCAGCGGATGTTGTTGATGCCTTGGCGTATGTCACGGTCAGAGAGCCGCTGAGTCAGTTGATGAAAAACAAAGCTGCAGAGAAGCCGGATAATTTCAAAATCGCCGTCAAGCTCACTCCGAAAGAAGCTGATTGGTCGATTGCAGGCAGTCTGTTGCTTCCGTCGTATCACGATTTGGTCTGTGCGTGTCGGGTTGCCGGTGCAATGTCAGCGCAGGACGGCTCACATGAGACTCAGCAGGAAAGAGCGCGGAAGCTTCAGCACCACAGGGTGAGAAGAGAAAAAAGTTTACCGGTTAAAGCTAAGCCTGCCGGCAGCTGGGTCAGGGTCTACCGCAAGAGTGTTGACGGAAGTAACCCTGTGCAGGTTTTGTGTGTTCCGACACGTTACGTCGGTTATAAGAAAGAGACGGGCGCAGGGAATCCGGAATGGGATGCACCGGTAACTTTCAGGGCTTTCTTAAACAGCACGGTAATTACTTGTGGTGCCAGGTATTTGCCCTATGAACACGTGATGCCGATGAGTGAGAAAAGAGTGGTTTTCTCCAATGAAGATCACACTGTTGAAATGGTTCTTGGTTCAGACAGCAGACGTACAATTTTTTGGACAATGCCGTTTGAGCCGTTTGCCAAGGTTTTATACCGTGGTGCCGTTGATAAAGACGGTGATCTTTGCTGGCTGCATTTCGTGGACAAAGTCAAGCTGGAAAAAGGACAGTGGGAAGAACTTCTGCAGGAGTTTCCGTTAGCGGACGAAGAGAGGAAAGCAATCAGAACAATTTGCGGAAAGCCGCGAGATGGTGTCTTTTCAATTGCCCGCATGGGAAGCGCAAAGATCACGATTTCATATAAACAGGAAAGCAGCACGAAGGCGATGCAGCGCGCTTTTGATGCCGGAAAGTCTCTTGAAAACGGGACGAAGTAGATGCGGCATCTGACCATTTGTGAGTTCGGAAGTTTTCTGGGAGTGACATCAGAACGCCTGGTCGTCAGAAACTCCGACGGCACTCAGTGGGAGACTCCCTTGTCGCGCCTGCGGACAATCCGTATTGCCAAGACCGGGATTTCCCTGTCGTCGGATCTGATTCAGGCGTGTGCCTGCAGAGGTATCAGACTGTTTTTCACGGATTGGCGCAATGTTGGTGTTGCCGCAGTTTCCGGCTTGAATCAGCACAGTGTTGTTGCATTGCGTCAGGCGCAGTTTGACTGTGTGAGGTCTGACAGGGCAAAGCTGCTTTCAGAAGAAATTATCCGGACGAAGGTCAGAAATCAGCGCGCGGTGATCCTCTATTTCAGTAAGTACCTTTCGAAAGCCAATCCGGAGTCAGCTGATGTGTTGCGCACTGCGGCTGAGGCGCTTCTTGTTCAAAGCAATATGATCGGCCAGCCGACCAAAAGAGATTGGCGTGAGACTTTGCTGGGTACCGAGGGCATGAGCGCCAATATCTACTGGGGGGCGCTGGCCGAGTCGGGACTCTTACCGGAATCGTTTCAGGGGCGCTCCGGCCGGGGCGCCACAGAGATTGTCAATGCAGCGTTGAATTACGGTTACTCAATCCTTATGAGTTACGTTTGGGCCGCTTTGGACAATGCCGGGCTTGAGCTTTACGCCGGTATCTTTCACAAAAACCGCATCGGCCGTGCTTCTTTGGTCACGGACTTAATGGAAGAGTATCGAGCTTGGGTTGTAGACCGTAACATCATCAAGCTACGCTCACTTTTGAGCCGCAAGAGCCATCTTGATACGGAAGTAAAGAAGGCAATATCGTCAGCCATAGACGAAACGATGACCGGCCTTATTGCCTGGCGTGGAAAAAAGATTCGGTTGGAAAATGTGCTGCAGCGCCAGGTATATCGATTTGCGGGGGCGATTATGGAAGAGAAGCGGTATACGGGGTTGCGTTTTAAGTGGTGAGATGATGTCTCAGTACACACGGTATCTTGTTTGTTACGACATCCAGGACAGTAAGGTGCGGCGTCGGTTCTTTTCCTTCCTGAAGGATCTTGGGCTGGTGCCGTTGCAGGAGTCAGTGTTTTACGGTGACCTGAAGCCGGCAGAAGCCAGATCACTTGGCATAAGGGCCGCAGAAATGCTCGATTCCAGTACCGATAAATGCTTTTGGTTTCCCTGCAGTTTGGATGTCGACCGAATGCGGACTTGTGTGGGTTATAAACATTTTGTGTATGAGGATCCTGATGGATACGGATTCCTTTAGTGTGCCTGTGTCGCTGCTGAGGCAGTATGCATTTTGTCCAAGGATCCCGTTTTTTTATCTGATACGGAACCTGCACCCACCTTTTCGGCCATGGGTAAAGCAGGGGTTGGGGTTTCATGAGAAAACCCAAATGCTGGCCAAGCGCAGAAATTTGAGTCGCTTTGGACTGACAGGAGAATTTACCCTCGAAGCAGATGTTGCTTTAACGAGTGAGACGCTGCACTTGCATGGAATTTGCGATGCAGTTCTTACGCTGGCATCCGGCCAGATGGTTCCGTTGGAATTCAAAATGAAGGAAAACTGCAATCTGTTCTATGGATCAGACTTGCAATTGACGGCTTATGCCATGCTCTTGGAAGAGCTGAGAGGTCAACCCGTACCTTTTGGCTTTCTTCTTTTCGGAAGTAAGGGCAAGACTTTGCGAATCGAATTTTCTGAAGAGATCAGAGAGAAGGTGAGAGTTATTACTCAGAAAATTTTGACGGACTGTGAGGAGGCTTTAATGCCGTCTACTGCTGCATCTGATAAGCAGTGCAGTCAATGTGAGTATTTGAATTTTTGCAATGACAGGTTGTGATGGAATTTTTGTGTGAAGAGTGCATCAAAAGTTGGTTTTTGGTTTTCGTTAAACTATAAAAGTTAAACAAGTGACACCTGAAAATGATTGAATTTAGAATAAAAAACATTAAAAGTCAGGCGGTGTTTTTTGCAAAAGCATTGAGCTTTATTCGGGCAAATGAGCATCGTGTTGATCTGGGTGGGGCTAATATTTAAAAATTTTTCCCTCAAAGTTTTCTTTGCGGGTAGCGGGAGTTTCAGTAGCTGAGTTTATTACTGTAAGATTTCAACGTTGCCACGCTGCGAAGGCGGGCGAGTAGTCGCGGTTTCAGTAGCTGAGTTTATTACTGTGAGATTTCAACTTCGGTCCATCGCGGCGCGTTGATCTCGCGGATTCATGGTTTCAGTAGCTGAGTTTATTACTGTAAGATTTCAACTCAAGAGCGCGTTGCCGCGAGGTGAGACAATTAAACAGCGAGGGGCAACATGGGAAACATCAATGAAAAGCGTGTCGCTTAAAGGCTCAATAGATTGGCGGATGCAGAAGTCCTTCGCAATGTTCTTTTTGTTGTGTTGTTGACAGGAACCGCTGTAGTGTCAAGCCTGTAACCAAGAACTTCAAGAGCTTCGGCGATTGTCTCAAACTTGGTCGGAGCTCGGGGAGAGAGGATTCTTGAGGCTTCCTGACGAGTGATGTGCATTGAGGTTGCCAAATCCACAGGCCGCCAATTCTTCTCAACCATCGCGTTAATCAATTGGACCTTGAGAGTTTGGAGATGAGAAAAGGTCACGACTTCCTCTTTCCCTTTTCCAGAAAGGGGAGCCGGTTCTGGGAATTTTTCGTGGAATTGAATGCAATCTCCTAGGATTAGCAAGAGCAAATCTTGCATTTCCTCTTTTGCTTTTTGCAACGTGTTCCCTTCGGCGACAGCCGACGGAGAAGAACACGACAACACGTAGCGCCCGGTTTCCGAGTCAATTTCGCATTCACATGGGAACAAGTAGCGCATAGCAAAACCTTTTTCGATCTGTCGAGGCATGAATTGAGGGACGGGCGGGAGACCACCCCGCCCTAGCTACTTAAGAGTCAGAGATCCCTAGAGCCTTGAGCGTCTTTTTGACAGTCAAGTTTGAATACTCTTGAGTTGGATGACGCTTGAGAGTGGTCATTTTCCCTGCGTGGTGAAGTCTTAGATGACGCGTACCATCCGCGATCTTCACGCCTTTGCTCTTAAGAAGCTTGATGAGTTGGCCATATTTCATCGAGCTCTCCTTTAGTAGCTGACTCGGAGTGTAAAGCAATTTGTCTGCGTTGTCAACAAAAAATATTACACGCGTAATGATTTTGGAGGTGTCATGTTGTACTTGAAGTGGGCGGCCTTTTTGTTGCCGTCTTTTTTAATGGAAATCGTGGGCAAGGTCGGTGCGCCGATTCTTGCCTTTTTTGTGTGTTCAGACGGGTGGTTGCCGCATTGGCTGTGGTGGTTTCAGACCCCCGACAACAGTTGCGACGGGGACGAAGGCCACCGTGCCCGATGGCCGTGAGACGGGTGGTTTTGGACGTGGGCGAGACGGACGGCGTGGTTGTTCCGCAACACGGCGTATGGATTCCGTTTCAGTAGCTGAGTTTATTACTGTAAGATTTCAACAGGAGCTAAGAGTTTCGTTCTGCGCCTGTGCGTTTCGTTTCAGTAGCTGAGTTTATTACTGTAAGATTTCAACTGCGCGTCAATGAGACGATGCGAAACGACACAATGTTTCAGTAGCTGAGTTTATTACTGTAAGATTTCAACGCGGTGAAAAACCTCGCCAGTCTCAGGGTCAATAAGTTTCAGTAGCTGAGTTTATTACTGTAAGATTTCAACCGAGATAGATCGCGTCGGCGCTGTCGTATGCCATGTTTCAGTAGCTGAGTTTATTACTGTAAGATTTCAACAATTATTTCACTAGTGAAAACACTAAGGATCATGGTTTCAGTAGCTGAGTTTATTACTGTAAGATTTCAACTCGCATTTTGGACTTACTGGCCGCCATTGCTCTTGGTTTCAGTAGCTGAGTTTATTACTGTAAGATTTCAACAACATTGCTCGGAAGTAAAAACTTGTCGATGAGATTGTTTCAGTAGCTGAGTTTATTACTGTAAGATTTCAACTTGCAGAGGGGCTTAAGGCGCTTCTGGCCAAGGAGTTTCAGTAGCTGAGTTTATTACTGTAAGATTTCAACTAAGAATGCTCTTGGCCAATTTGGTCAGATGCTTGGGTTTCAGTAGCTGAGTTTATTACTGTAAGATTTCAACGATGACGTAATTGCGCATAAAGGTCGCGTGCTTTCTAAGTTTCAGTAGCTGAGTTTATTACTGTAAGATTTCAACAAGATTTGGGGCGAGCCCATACCGGGCTATGTTTAGTTTCAGTAGCTGAGTTTATTACTGTAAGATTTCAACTCATTTGTGGTAACCTCTTTTGTCCTTAAGTGTTCGCTGTTTCAGTAGCTGAGTTTATTACTGTAAGATTTCAACAGCCTCAGATTTCATTGTGAAATCAATGATGTTGTTGCCTGGGAAGTAGACCTGCTTTCGAAACTAACGGAGTTGCAGAAATTCATGGAATTTTTGCGAAAGTTCATATAAAATCCAACTCGAAATCTTACAGTCATAGACTCAGCGGGAAGACGTCTCTGGACGTGCTGAAATCCCCTAAAGTCAAGATTGAATCCGTCCTCTGGTAACACATACGGAATAAAAAAACATCGATAGGCTTGAAACCTACCGATGTTTTTTCTTTTGCTGAAGTCGGAACGTTACGCTCGTCGCAGTGTTCCGATATCCGCAATCAGTTCTTCAAGCACTTCCGGCTTTGTCGACCACGCTGTACAGAAGCGCACGATAAGACGTCCATCACCGGTTTTGCCGCAAAGCTCGTAGCGATACTTCTTCGAAAGCACGTCAGCCTGTGCTTTCGTGATTCGCACAAACTGCTGATTCGTGGGGGAGCTGCCTTCCATCTCGCACCCGGCCTCAATAAACGCTTTGCGAAGCCGCATGGCGCCCTCAACCGCTTGCTTTCCAATCTCAAAATAAAGGCCGTCCTTCATCAAGGCGGCAAACTGCACTCCGCCCAAACGGCCCTTCGCAAGCAGCGCTCCGCGCTGACGCATCAGCGCAGGAAAGTCGCGCTTTAACGCAGGGTTCTTGATCACGAGCGCTTCACACGCAAGCGTCCCGCACTTGGTACCGCCGAGATAAAACGCGTCAGCCAGTCGCGCAATGTCTTTTAACGTCACATCAGGACTGGCTGCCAGGCCGTACGCGAGACGTGCGCCGTCAATGTAAAAGAAGAGCCCGTACTCGCGGCAGACCGCTGCGAGTTCTTCGAGTTCAGCGAGGCTGTAAATCGTGCCGGTTTCCGTCGGAAAAGAGATGTAGAGGAGTCCCGGCTGCACTAAGAGCACCTTCTCTTCGTTTTCGAAGTAATCCGCGCACAGGCGCCGCAGTGCTTCAGCTGTCACCTTGCCGTCAACTTCAGGGACGGTCATCACCTTGTGGCCGGTCGATTCGATGGCGCCAGTTTCGTGCGCTTCGATGTGGCCGCTTGAAGCAGATACCACTCCCTGGTGGGGGCGCAGCGCCGCGGCAATGAGCGTGAGGTTGGTCTGCGTGCCGCCTGAAAGAAAATGCACGTCCGCATCAATGCCGCCGCACGCGGCGCGGATCATGTCTGAAGCTTCTTTGCAGAATAAGTCCTCACCGTACCCAGGGACTTCTTCGAGATTTGTTTCGCACAGCGCTTTTAAAACAGCGGGGTGGCAACCGGCAATGTAGTCGCACTGAAACTGATGCATGCAGAAGTCCTCTCAAAGAAAATGTGCAATTTTCTGATTATGACGCAGGAAGGACTGTGTCTCCAAATATTTAGCGACGGTAAATGACGCTCTCAGTATTGGAACGCACGGGTGCTGCTTCCCTTTGACGGAAAACAAGAGAATTCCTTGATGCCTGGGTTAATACAGGATAAATTCGAATTGTCACAGGCCTTTCAGAGGAGAATCCGCCATGGCAATACGACCGATTGTTTTAGCAGCAACTCTCGCTGTTGCAGCGTTAGGGACAACAACAGTCACGGCTCAGGTCTACAAGGAAACAGTTTCCGGACATAACGGACCCATGACCGTAGAGGTGACGATCGAAAAGGGCGCAGTGAAGACCGTCAAGGTGCTGAAGCATTCCGAGACGGTCGGTATCGGATCGGTTGCTGTGGAAAAGATCCCGGCCGCAATTGTCAAAAGCAATAAGGCAGATGTGGCGGCTGTCACCGGGGCATCGGTGACATCAAAGGCGATTGAACAGGCTGTGGAAGTCGCGCTTGCCAAGGCGACAGGTAAGTCTCTGAAAGCGAAATTTAAGCCCGGTACTTACAAGAGTCAGGCTTACGGCAACAATGGTTACCTTAATGTTGAGGTCACGGTAACAAAAGACAAGATTAAGTCCATCAAGGTTCCGGCCAATCAGGAAACACCGTTCATGGGCGGTATGGCCATCAAGTCCATCTCAGACGATATCGTCAGGTATCAGACACTGAATGTTGATGCCGTCTCCGGAGCAACCGTCACAAGCGCAGCCTTTAAGCAGGCAGTAGGCGCGGCTCTCACACAAAGCGGCGTGAATCTGGCGGCTCTGCAAAAACCGGTGCCTCAGAAGATCAAGAAGTTCAAAGGAACCCGTTCCGAAAGTTATGACCTTGTGATTGTGGGTGCGGGCGGCGCGGGTTTGTCGGCCGCCGTGACGGCCGGACAGGCAGGAAAGTACCGCGTCATCGTGCTTGAAAAGATGCCGGTTATCGGGGGAAACACGCTGCGCTGCGCCAGTGCTTTCAATACAGCCGATCCCGAACGGCAAAAGCTCCTGCCGATGACCGACACGCTGAAAGATGCTGTTGTTAAGGCCATCAGCGAAAAGCCCGTAAGTGAAGAGCATCGTAAGCTCATGGCTGATGTGAAGGCAAAGTACGAGGCTTATCTGGCTTCGGGCTCAAAGACACTCTTTGACTGCCCGGAATGGCATGCTCTGCAGACCTATAACGGCGGCGACAAAGTGGGCCATATTCCGCTTATCCGGACCTATGCCGCCAACACGCTTGATACGCTGCACTGGATGCAAAAGCTCGGTACTCCCGTGCTTGACCGCGTGAGTCAGGGTGCAGGTGCTCTCTGGCAGAGAACGCATCAGGTGGATGCTCCTGCGGGTACCGGTCTTGTAGAGCCGCTTTATAAGGCAGCGGTCAAGGAAGGCACCAAGATCGTGACGGGCATGAAAGCAGAGTCCCTGATCGTGAAAAACGGCCGTGTGGTCGGTGTCCGGGCAAGTGACAAAGTCGGCAACAACTATGCCTTTAACGCAAAGTACGGTGTGATTCTTGCAACCGGCGGCTACAGTCAGAATAAAGTGCTTCGGCATCGCTCGGCTCCGCAGCTTACCGTTGATATGGTTTCAACAAATCAGCCGGGAGCCACCGGTGACGGCATTGTGATGGCCACCAAGATCGGTGCCTACACCACGGGTATGAACTACGTGCAGGTTTATCCGCTTGCAACGCCGGGTACCGGTGCTCTGCAGGGACGTGCCCGCAAGATGTCGGGGCTTGACGATGTGATTGACGTCAACAAGAACGGCGAACGGTTTGTGAAGGAAGATGCCCGTCGTGACGAATTCGTGGCCGCTATTAAAAAGCAGCCCGGCGCAGTCTGCTACGACATCAATGATGCGTCGATCGTGAAGGAATTCAATTCCTTTAACGAAAATGTGGAAACCTTGGTCAAGCTCGGGCGTATCTACAAGTCCGATACGCTTGCGGGGCTTGCAAAGCAGCTTGGAATGCCGGCGGAAAACCTGGAAAAGACCGTAGCCGAGTACAACAAGATGGTTGAAGCAAAGAGCGACACGAAGTTCGGGCGCAAGCTTTTCGACCAGAAGATTGAGAAAGCCCCGTTCTATGCAACGCCCAGAGCTCCTTCGATTCACCACACGATGGGCGGCCTGGAGATCAATACCAAGGCGCAGGTTGTTGATGTGCTCGGCAATCCCATCCCGGGGCTCTATGCTGCCGGTGAAGTCACAGGCGGTATCCATGGTTCCAACCGCTTGGGCGGCAACGCCACGGCTGACGTGCTGACGTTCGGACGTATTGCGGCGAAGTCTGCGCTCGGAATCAAGTAAAAGAGCAGAGTAGCCGGCAGAGGAGGCTTCCGCAACGATCGCGGGTTCTCCGCTACCGTGCCCGATGATCAGAGGGGGTGTTGATAAAGTCGTCAGTTGACGATGAGACAACACCCCTTGTTTTATCTAGAAAGTCTCGACCGACGTATCGCTAAACGAGCGAAGTTTTGGGGTACGTCT
>OIGD01001242.1_pt1 | contig 24671 bp, 13 predicted proteins | sample 1582211 | NCBI WGS metagenome assembly OIGD01 (sample SAMN04414078, study PRJEB24778) | human gut metagenome | material: faecal | host: Homo sapiens
GACATTTACAGGGACATTTACAGGGACATTTACAGGGACATTTACAGGGACATTTACAGGGACATTTACAGGGACATTTACAGGGACATTTTTAGCGACACCAGTCTTTTCCACTTCGCGGGTCTTGAGGTCAAAGATTACTTTGACGGAATTAATTGCGGTCTCAATGTGCATCGGGCGACCGGTTACTTCTTGCCAACGTTTGAGTTTGCGGAGTCCATAGCCGAGATTCTCTGACAGGTGCGCCAGACGGAACAGTTTCGCGATTACCGGATTGCGGGGCTGGGATTCAAACGAGCTTTCCATTACATCCAACGGCATTGGCATGCCACCGGGATTAAGGAACTCTATGCGGTCGTCAAAAACATGGACGCAACTGCGTCGAGGGCTGAAATGATCGGCGTGGGCCATCTGGTTTGCCATTGCCTCCCTCAGTATGTCGTACTCGGATAAATCTTCTACCGATTGTCCACGCTCGTTGATACCGACCATCGGAGTGTTGACGAGAGTGCGGAGACGACGGAGGATAACACGGCTCGCTTCCCAAAGATTCTGCTGTTCAGGAATGCGATAAGTATAATTGTTCGTCATTGCCTCCAAGCCGGTACCGGGTATTTCGACATAATCGGCGCAGAATGTCGGAACGAAATTGAAGATGTAAGGGCTTCTACCAAGCATTATCAGTCCGCCGTAGGTCAGCTGGCCGGAATGGTCGGCGATTCCGACACCTTTACAAAAATCCTCATCGCTCACACTGTCAAGATGTGAGACCAAGCCCCAATGACGCACCTCCCCGCGAAAGTCAGTCAGGGCATCACGGTTGAGCATATCGATATTGGTGTCTGGAATGGATTTCTGCGACCGGATGCCAAACGACTGGTCGCGAATCATCGACATTATTTCCTGCTGAGTGGCACGTTGATCTCCGCTCCCCATGCGGATAAAGGTGTTTTCGAGTGATCCGAAATAAACGGGCTTGACCTCCGATGACGGAAGAAAGAATGCAATGACATTCTTACCGTCAATCTCATAGCGGTGTAGGGTGGCAAAGAGAGGGACATTGAATTTCTTTGAACGGAGTGTGCCGAAAAAGTCCTGTTCCAGTTTCTCGATGTTATCCACACCGATAATCTCGAACAGGCGACCGGACTGTTTTACGCCAAGCACAATCCAACCGCCGGAGCAATTTGAGAAGGCACTTACAGTCTCCCAGATGTTCTTCGGCAGGTCTGACTTCGCGGCCTTGACCTCGAAATCGTCCCATTCTATGTCGCGTAGCCGTGCTACAAGTTCTTCTTTTGTCATTCAAAAAGCAAAGTTAGACATAAAATTTGACTATTACAATAGCCGTCAGACTTTTAGAAACGCTTTGACTTTTTCTTGATTTTGACAAAGTCATTTTATTCGCGACCGGTAGCTTTTCGGACTCATGCCCATCACCTTCGAAAACTGTCGGGAGAAGTAGTAAGGATCCTCGTAGCCTAATTTCAGGGATATCTGGTTTATCTTCATGCCGGAATTATCCAGCATCTCGCAGGCCTTCTTTATTTTCAGCAACGTGAAATAATTAAGGGGGCTGTATCCGATTTTTTCTTTAAAGACCGATGAAAGATGTGACGGGGATTTTCCGACGAAATCGCTGACGTTTTTCAGCGTGATTTCGTGCTCTATGTTTTCCTCGAAATAGTGAATCGCCATACTTACCACGTCATTACCGTTGTCGGCGTTGGCCACGGCTTCTCTATACTGCTGAATATAACGCAGGGAAGCGAGATAGTGCTGAAACGTGGCCATGGCATACCTGATGTTTTCAATGGCGTATGAATGGTCAAGCGACTGGAATATCTCCTCGAACAGATTGATGCGGTTAAGTATCCGGGATTTTTTTGTCGGCGTGACATCAAACGGAGAATGGATATTGGTGACATAATATTGGGCGAGTTCTCCACGGAAATGTATCCAGTATATGGTCCAGGGATCATCTTCGTCCGAGGCATATACATGCGGTTCTCCTGCCGGCAATATGAAATACTGATCCCTATGCACGTCATATCTTCTATTCTTGACGGAATACCATCCCTTGCCGTCCACACAGTAAATGAAGACATATTCATTTATGGCGTCCTCACGTTGGCGATAATGAAATTTCGCTTTGGGATAGTATCCTATGTCCGTTATGAACAATGACGAGGCTACCGGATCTCCCTCTATCATCCTCATTACGGTGTGCGGCAGTACAATACTGCGCTCCCCCACAAATCCATCCTTGATTTTCATTGCAATCGGGCTTTTCGCAAAATTAGCAAAAATATCATCGTAAGCAAAACGCCGGTAATATTATTGTAATATTGTCCATCTTTTTTTATTAATAATCCATTTCGGGAAATCAAAAGCAGCATTAATTTTGCAACGTGAATTTAACCTTAACATCAGACCCGGAATCTGAGTCTGTTTATAACCAGCATGAACAAGCAATTATCGAATACCAATGGAAAAATTTAACAAAGGATTCATTTATTTCATCTGTCTGGTCTCGGCGATGGGAGGACTCCTGTTCGGCTATGACTGGGTGGTGATCGGAGGAGCGAAACCATTCTATGAGGTTTTCTTCAGAATCGAGAATTCACCGAGTCTTCAGGGACTTGCAATGAGTATCGCACTTGCGGGATGTCTGGTCGGGGCCATGGTCTCAGGTTCCCTGGCAGATCGCATCGGCCGTAAGCCGCTGCTAATCCTGTCGGCCTTCATATTCCTTGTTTCGGCATACGCCACAGGTGCGTTCGATGCCTTTACCTATTTTCTTGTAGCCCGATTCATCGGCGGCATCGCCATCGGCATCGCGTCGGGTCTCTCGCCCATGTACATTGCAGAAATCGCGCCGAGCCATGTACGTGGCAAACTCGTCTCACTCAATCAGCTCACCATAGTGTTGGGTATTTTGGGCGCCCAGATAGTAAATTACCTGATAGCCGAGCCGATGCCGACTGGAACCGTGTTACCACCGGCCGATTCATGGAACGTGCTGACGGGCTGGCGCTGGATGTTCTGGAGCGCGGCATTTCCCGCCGCCGCTTTCCTGATTCTGGCATTCTTCATTCCCGAAAGTCCCCGCTGGCTCGCTCTGCGAGGCGACAAGGATAAAGCTATGTCCATACTGGCTGATATAGGCGGAACCGATTATGCCAAAGCCGAGATAGATGCGGTTCGAAAGAATGCCGGACATTCCAGACAAGGGGCCGGGCTCGGCACATTGTTCAGCAAGCCTTACCGTGCAGTATTGTCTTTAGGCATTGTAATTGCAGTGTTCCAGCAATGGTGCGGCACGAACGTGATATTCAATTACGCACAGGAGATATTCTCCGATGCAGGCTATGACCTGGGCGAAATGCTATTCAACATCGTGCTGACCGGCATCACCAACGTGATATTCACATTCGCAGCCATATATACAGTCGACCGTCTGGGACGCAAGAAACTGATGCTTATCGGTGCCGGCGGCCTTGCCCTGATTTACGGCATACTCGGCACCTGCTATTATTATGGCGTCACAGGTTTCTTCATGATCATACTTGTGGTGGCCGCCATAGCCTGCTATGCCATGACTCTCGGCCCTGTCACCTGGGTACTGATAGCCGAAATATTCCCCAACCGTGTCCGCGCCGTGGCCGTGGCCACATGCACCTTCGCCCTCTGGGTAGGCTCGTTCACACTGACGTACACTTTCCCCCTGCTGAACAACGCGTTGGGCAGCTACGGAACATTCTGGATCTACGCGGCGATTTGTTTCACAGGGTGCGTATTTTTTTCGGCACGTCTCCCGGAGACCCGCGGCAAGAGTCTGGAGCAACTTGAGAAGGAACTGGTAAAGGACAACGAGGAAGCCATAGAATCGACAATAATATGATCAAACCGTATAAGCTATCAATCGCTGCAACCGCGCTTGTATTGTCGTCAGGCATTATATCCGCCGCTTGTCTCGATCTGTCGGGCGAATGGACCGCACGTCTCGAATCGGGTCAGAAACATACACTGACATTGCCCGGCACTCTCGATATGGCCGGCATCGGGACATCGAACGCTCTTAAACCCGCTATGGAAAAACCTCAGTTGCTGCGTCTCACACGTAAGGTCAGCTACATCGGGCCCTGCACTTATTCCCGACATATCGATATTCCCAAAGAAATGTCAGGCAAGCCGTTGCGCCTTTACATGGAACGGGTGCTGTGGAAAAGCACCCTCCGAATCGATGGTAAGGAGGCGACCGGCGAAAACATTTCATTGAATTCTCCGCACACATTCGAAATCCCGGCGCTTAAGTCCGGCAGACACCTGTTCGAGATAACCATAAATAACCGCCGTCAGCGCGACATATCGTTCGACAATCTATGCCATTCGTACACCAACGACACGCAGACCATGTGGAACGGCGTGCTCGGCAAATTCCGGCTCTGCACAGTCCCCGACATCAATATCGGCAATCCTCAGGTATATACAGATGTCAAAACGGGTAATGTAGACGTGATGCTGACGGTAAACAACAACACGAAACGCACGAAGAAGCGCGACATCACCTTTACGATAACCGATAAGTCCGACGGCAGGATCGTGGCAGAAAAAAAGGTGATGTATTCGTCCCCGGCCGGAGAATCCCGTTTCACCACCGGAATGCATGTCGATAACGCCAGGCTATGGAATGAATTCACCCCCGACCTATATATGGTCAAGGCTGAAATGGATGGCGAAACGGTCTCGGCCGATTTCGGAATGCGCGAAGTGAAGTCCGAGGGAAAGCATCTGTTAGTGAATGGCAAAAAGGTATTTCTGCGCGGCACCCTCGACTGCTGCATATTCCCGCTCACCGGTGTGCCGCCGACTGACAAAGCCGGATGGACCAAGGAAATGACTGCACTTAAGGAGTGGGGCTTCAACCACATCCGTTTCCACTCATGGTGTCCGCCGGAAGCCGCGTTTCAAGTGGCCGACAGCCTGGGAATGTACCTGCAGACGGAATTGCCCGTATGGTCGCTCACCATCGGCGAGGATCCGGCAGTCACCGATTTCCTTTATGACGAATTCAACAACATGTCCACGGCATACGGCAATCATCCGTCATGGATCATGTCCACATGCGGCAACGAATTGCAGAAGGACTTCAACGTTCTGAACGGTCTGGTAAAGTATATGCGCGACAACGATCCGCGCCATCTGTACGCCGCCTCCTCGTTCACTTTCGAGAAAGGACACGGCGGACATGCCGAACCGCACGACCAGTTCCTGATCACGCAATGGACCGACGACGGCTGGGTGCGTGGCCAGGGTGTATTCGATCAAGAAGCGCCGGCCTTCAATAAGAATTACGACAAGTCGATGGGGTGCGTCACTGTGCCTTTGGTTTCGCACGAAATCGGTCAATACGCCGTTTATCCCGACCTGAACGGGATTCAGAAATATACAGGCGTGCTTGATCCCCTCAATTTCAAGGCCATTCAGGACGATCTGAAATCCAAAGGGCTCATTGACAAGGCCGATGACTATCTGAAGGCCACAAGCTCGTTCGCAAAGCTACTGTACAAGGAAGAGATAGAACGGGCACTGAAGACACCGGGCTTCTCGGGCTATCAGCTTCTCGGCATTCAGGACTTCCCTGGTCAGGGCACGGCCCTTGTCGGGCTGCTCGACGCGTTCTGGGATGCGAAAGGCAACATGAGCGGCACGGAATTCAGTCAGTTCAATGCCCCTGTGGTGCCTCTCGCCTCATTCCCTAAGGCCGTATATGCATCTGACGAAACATTCGATGCTGACGTGCTCGTGTCCAACTTCAGCGACTCGGAAATCATCGGCCGCAAGCTGTCATGGACTTTACGCGACGACAACGGACATTCCGTTTCCGGCAGAATCATAGCCGAGGCCGTTCCGCAGGGTGAGATAGCCCAGGCCGGGAATATACACATAGCTTTCGACGGCTTTACGCTGCCGTCGAAACTAACCCTCTCCGTAACCATAGATGGAACTGACTATAAGAATAGCTGGAATATATGGGTATATCCGCGACTGTCGGATGTAACGGCCGACAAGACAGTGGTCACTTCCGATTTATCCGAGGCCAAGACTGCACTTGACAAAGGAAAGACAGTGCTGTACATGCCGGCGCAGGACAAGATAGAAGGAATCGAAAGCAAATTCCTGCCGGTGTTCTGGAGTCCGGTGCATTTTCCCAGGCAGGCCGGTGGCATGGGTGTTATCGCAGACGCGAATCATCCTGCTCTGAAAGGATTCCCAAACGACGGTCACAGCGACTGGCAATGGTGGCGTCCCGTCAAGAATGCCCGCGTGATGCTGCTCGACTCCATTACCGACAGGATTACCGGACGGAACATCGACCCGGTCGTGGGAGTGGTGGACAATTTCTATCGTAACCGTCGTCTCGGCTATATGTTCGAGGCTAAATGCGGCAACGGCAAGCTGTTCGTATCCTCAATCAATCTTAATCTCGGCTCTCCCGAAGTCAAGTCACTGAAGCACGGAATATTGCAATATCTCGAATCGGACGATTTCAATCCCGGCAACGAAGTGACGATATCTCAGATTGAAAATATCACATCATCAGATAAAAATATAGAAAACACGGGTGCCACAAGCATCTATCAATAACAATAGCAATGGTTAAAGCTTGGAAAGAAAAGGTTGTGATTCCGACATACGAGGTCGGAAAGCCTGAAAAAAATCCGATATTCCTGGAAAAACGTGTGTATCAGGGATCGAGCGGCGTAGTGTACCCCTATCCGGTGATAGAGTCTATCTCAAACGAGAAGACGGACCATGAATGGAACGCCGTGTTCATCGAGAACGAGTATATCAAGGTGATGGTGCTTCCGGAATTAGGAGGCCGCATCCAGATGGCATACGACAAGATCAAGAAACGTCATTTCGTATATTACAACCACGTGATCAAGCCGGCACTCGTAGGTCTGGCCGGTCCCTGGATCTCGGGCGGCATCGAGTTCAACTGGCCCCAGCACCACCGACCCTCCACATATATGCCGGTGGACTGCACCATCGAGGAGAATGCCGACGGCTCCGTCACGGTATGGGTCAGCGAAATGGAACGCATGTTTCATCAGAAGGGCATGGCCGGCTTCACGCTGCGTCCCGGCTGCGCGTTCCTTGAGATCAAGGGAGTGCTGTACAACCGCACCGACGTGCCTCAGACATTCCTGTGGTGGGCCAACCCCGCGGTAGCCGTCAACGACCATTACCGCTCGGTGTTCCCACCGGACATCAATGCCGTGTTCGACCACGGCAAGCGTGCCGTCAGCTCATTTCCCATCGCTACGGGCACTTATTATAAGATGGACTATTCGGCCGGAGTGGACATAGCCAACTACAAGAACATCTTCGTGCCGACATCGTACATGGGCGTCAACTCCAAATATGACTTCGAAGGTGGCTACGAGTTCGACACTCAGGCGGGTATGCTTCATGTGGCGTCACATCACGTATCGCCCGGCAAGAAGCAATGGACCTGGGGCAACGGGGACTTCGGCCGTGCATGGGACCGCTGCCTTACGGACGACGACGGCCCCTATATCGAGCTGATGGCCGGTGTCTACACCGAGAACCAGCCTGACTTCACATGGCTCATGCCTTACGAGGAAAAGGAATTCACGCAGTATTTCCTTCCCTACCGCGAACTGGGAGTGGTGAAGAACGCCACCAAAGATCTGCTTATGAACATCGACATGCTCGAAAGCGGAAAGGTCAACCTCAAGGTGTTCGCCACAAGCGCACAGAAGGTAGCCATAGTCCTTCGCGACAAAGAGGGTAAACTTTACTTCAACGAGGAAGTGACCGTCACTCCCGAAGAGGTGTGGGAGAAAGACATAGACGTCAACGGCGCCGCACTGAGCGACCTGCAGCTTGATTTCCTCAAGGATGGCCGCGTGGTGATGAGCTGGGAGGCCGAACCCGACGAGATCCGCGCCATCCCCGATGCCGCGGAGGCCGCCCTGCTGCCCGAACAGATCAAGACCGTGGAGCAACTGTATCTGACCGGCCTGCACTTAGAGCAGTACCGTCACGCCACATACTCGCCCGTAGACTATTACGAGGAGGGTCTGCGACGCGATCCTAACGACGTACGCTGCAACAACGCCCTCGGCCTGTGGTATATCCGCAAGGGCCGTTTCGATCTTGCCGAAAAATATCTGGAGAAGGCCGTCAGGATTCTGCAGAAGCGCAATCCCAACCCGTATGACGGAGAGCCGATCTACAATCTCGGTCTGGCACTGAAGTATCAGGGACGTCTTGACGAGGCATACAACCGTTTCTACAAATCCACATGGAACGGCGCATGGCAGGATGCCGGTTACTTCGCCTGCGCGCAGATCAGCTGCCGTCGTGGCAACTACGAGGAGGCTCTCTATGAAGTGAACCGCTCGCTGCTGCGCAACTGGCACAACGCCAAGGCCCGCGCCCTCAAGGCCGCCATACTGATGAAACTGGGCAAGGATGAGGAAGCCAAGCAGTTCTGCAAGGAATCCATCGGCATCGATCCCTTCAACTATGGCTGCCTGTTCGTTATGGGCGACACCGCGAAGATGTCGGAACTGATGCACGGCAACGCACACAACTACGACGAACTTGCACTCGACTTTTGCGACGCCGGACTGTGGGACTATGCCGAATCCGTATGGAACTTAGCCAGAGAAACCGGCGCGACGACCCCTATGACCCACTACTACATGGGTTGGGCCTACCTTCAGAGCGGCAACCGCGACAAGGCAGTCAAGGCATTTGCCGACGGAGCCGCCGACTGCCCCGACTTCGTGTTCCCCAACCGTCTGGAAGCCGTGCTGGCGCTTAAGGCCGCATTGCAGGTCAACCCCGACGATGCATGCGCCAACCACTATCTCGGCAACCTCTATTACGACAAGCGTCAATACGACGTGGCGCAGGCACATTGGGAGGAAGCCGCACGACTCAATCCAAAGTTCCCGACAACATGGCGCAACCTTGCCCTGGTGTATTACAACAAACGCAACGACGCGGCCAAGGCCGTTGAGGCGATGGAGAAGGCCTTCTTCCTCGACGAAAGCGACGCCCGCGTACTGATGGAGCTGGATCAGCTGTACAAGAAACTGCAGCGGCCTCATGCCGAGCGGCTGGCGTTCCTGCAGAACTATCCCGAGCTGATCGAACAGCGCGACGACCTCGTTCTGGAAGAAATAACGCTTCTGAACCAGTGCGGCAAATATAAGGAAGCCAAGCAAAAGCTTGACAACCATCAGTTCCATCCCTGGGAGGGTGGCGAAGGCAAGGTCCCGGCTCAATATCAGACGGCCCGCGTAGAACTGGCCAAACTCGCCATCGCCAAAGGCAGATATGACGAAGCCATCCAGCTTCTCAATGAATGTCTTGAGTACCCACACCATCTGGGCGAAGGGAAACTGTACGGCGCGCAGGAGAATGACTTCTACTATCTGCTCGGACTGTGTTACAAGGCCAAGCGCAATGAAGAAATGGCTCGCGAATGCTTCGAGCAGGCTACGCTTGGCCCCACCGAACCGGCCGCCGCGATGTACTACAACGACGCCAAGCCCGACAAGATTTTCTATGCAGGACTCGCTTTCCGCGCCCTCGGCGACGAGAAGAAGGCTCGCTCGTACTTCAACCGTCTGGTGGACTACGGCAAACAGCACCTGCACGAGAAAGTGGTGATGGACTATTTTGCCGTCAGTCTCCCCGACCTGCAGGTGTGGGACGGCAGTCTGGACGAGATGAACCGCATCCATTGCCTCTACATGCTCGCCCTCGGTTACGCCGGTCTCGGCGACAAGTCCCACAGCGACCGCTACCTCCGCGAGGCCGAGAATATGAACATCAACCATCAGGGAATACAATCATTCAAGACCTTAGAAACTATAGCATAAAAGAGCAATTATTCTGACGATTCCAATCAGTATATTCCATACCCGACAATCCCATTATGGAGTCTTAACAACAAAACAATAAGATTGTCCATCAAATTATAAGAAAAATCCATTTTGAGGATGGTCGGTATGGAGTAATTTTGCACTTGTTAATATCATCCAATGCTATTAACTGTAAGTATACCGTAAACAATCTAAAAACCACTAAAAACCGAGATCTATGAAGAATTTCAAAACTACTGTATTGCTTGCTTCCTTAACGGTTGCATTCACGGCCAACGCCAACTTCGAATATCCCGAAGGATCCGGGGTATACTACGATATCGACAACGACAAGGCATTCGTTCAATGGGTGGATGTCAATAAAGTCGCCAACGACGTCACCATCGCATCCGAAGTGGAATATGACGGCACAACATATCCTGTAACATACTTTGGCGAGTATGGGAAATTCTATGGATCGCACAACATGACATCGGTAACGGTCCCCGCCTCCATCAGTGAAATTCCGGGATACTGGTTCCAGGACTGCACCAGTCTGGTAAGCGCCACCATCAACAGCAAGACCATTGGAGAAAATGCATTCCGCGGCGATCCCAAGCTTGCATACGTCAATCTTAACGAGGGAGTGGAAGTCATTGGTTCGTCTGCTTTCTGCGAGGTGCCGGCACTGGAGACCATCACCATCCCCTCAACCGTCACTCAGATTGATTCCTGGCAATTCTACAATGACACAAAACTGAAAGAAATAACGTTCAAGGGTTCCGTCCCCACTATTGGCAGTGATTTCCTCAACGGTGTTACGACCGTAACCAAGATTACTGTTCCCAATGGTCAGAAAGAGGCATATATCCCCGTTCTTGAGGCCGCAGGCGTGACTAACGCCCGCGAAATTGTAGAAGAAGCAACGCCTACAAGTATCGTGAACACCTTGATAGATGCTGGTGCAGACGACGAGAATTACTACAATCTCATGGGACAGCCTGTGGCTCCGGACACAAAAGGTATTCTAATTCACAAGGGCAAAAAATACATCAACAAGTAGCCTGTAATTTGCATTGATAAGTGGCCTGTTCAGCCGTCACGTCAGTTGTTCAGGCCACTTATCCGGTATCATCATTCTTGATTTATCAATCATCTGTTTATCTCCTGTTGGCTATTAGAGGTAAAAATAGTAATTTTGGATAGCATCTGCACGAGAATGTGGTGATGGACTATTTTGCCGTCAATCTACCCGACCTGCAGGTGTGGGACGGCAGTCCGGAGGAGAGGAACCGCATCCATTGCCTCTCCATGCTCGCCCTCGGTTACGTCGGTCTCGGCGACAAGGCCCGCAGCGACCGCTACCTCCTCGAGGCCGAACAGCTAAACATCAACCATCAGGGAATACAATCATTCAAGACTTTAAACCATGTTACGACTCACAAAATCAGCCAAAATCTCGTTAATACTCCTGTCGGTGTTTAATCTGACAAGTTGCGGCGAAAAGACTATATACGAAGCCCCCGTTCCCACCGATGTCAGGGTGGTGGAGGTAACTGATGTCCATGGCTCGGCAGCAGCAGGATGGCATCTGGAAGATGTTCCGTCAGGCTCCTATGACCTTGAATTCTACACAAAGTCCCCGCAGACCTTTGCCCTCCCGTATGTCAGTGTCTCCGGGAAAATGACTGCCATAAAGCCATCTGAAAACGTCTGGTCAAAGAATGTGATCAAAGGCATACGGATATCCGACGGTTCATGTGCAATAGACCTGCACAACGGACAGGGTGTGGAAATCCGCGATCTCCGGCTCGTCACATCACCTGTGAATGAATATAATCTCATCAAGGGAGGCGATGTTTCATTGCTTAGTTACGTGGAAGACAACGGCGGCAAATACCATGACGCGGATGGAAAGCCGGGAGACTGTCTCGATATTCTGAAAGCCAATGGAATGAACCTGGTACGTCTACGCCTGTATAAGGATCCCGGCAACAAGGACTATTATCCGTCGAATACACTTCCGGCCGGATACCAGGATGAAAATGACATACTGAACCTTGCACGCAGGGCCAAAGATAAGGGGATGCAGATTCTCCTGAGCATTCATTACTCCGACTATTGGACCAATGGCACCGACCAATATAAACCCCATGAATGGGAAAATCTGAGTTTTGAGGATCTGAAGAAAGCGGTTCATGATTACACGTCCGATATCCTGAAGAAAATGGAGGCACAGGGCACAGTTCCGGAATTCGTGGCCATTGGCAATGAGATTCAGGCGGGTCTGCTTTATCCCGACGGTGCGTGTACCGATCCCGTGAAGATGTGCGGACTGCTTAACGAAGGATGTGCAGCAGTGCGAGAAACCGCCCCATCCGCCAAAATCGTGCTGCATTCCGCCAACGGCGGAGACTTGACCCTGTATAAATGGTTTTATGGCCTGATACACGACTATAATGTCGATTACGATGTCATCGGCGTATCATACTACCCCTTCTGGACCTCCTTATGGGCAAGCCAGATCAGATATTGGGCCGACCGAATCATAGACATCTTCAACAAGGACATACTGATAGTCGAAACCGGATATGCCTGGAACCAGACGCTCCCGGACGGCACGCCTGGACAGTTAAGCCATAATGGACCGTACAATGAATTCTCTAAGCTGGGACAACGCGATTTCATCGCCGACCTCTCAAATCAGATCAAACAAGTGAAGAGCGGCCGTGTTTTAGGATATGTCTATTGGGATCCCATTTTCATTGAAGTGCCCGGCCTCGGCTGGATCCTCGGTGAAAAGAATTATGTCAGCAACACCACTTTATTCGGTTTCGGAGGAGAACGCCTCCCGGTTCTGGACGCATATAAATACAACAATTGACAACTATCATGAAAAAACTGTTAAACGTAGTCGCCATAGCAATCACTGCCGGAACCGGAATCCTGGCAATGTCAGGCTGTAGCGACGCATACGATGACGTGGCGCCCGGAAGCTACGTGGACATGGAGCGCATCGAAACCTTCCCAGGCGACACCGTACTGATTTCCGGACAGGTATCCAACGGATCTCCTATCGAGAAAGTTTTCATAGATTGCGAGGCATGGGGAATTCATCACGAGTATGACCGCACCTGGTATCACGACAACGTGTTCAATTATGCCTTCCGGCTTGCCGTTCCGATGGATGCAAAATTTAATCAGATACTCACCATTACGGCGAAATCCGAGAACGGCAACGCCACGACAAGAGAGATTCCTATCAGCTTTCTGCCTGACACTACAGCCCCGGAAATCACATCGACGCTAAACTCCGAGGAAGGAATCGACTTTGACGCCAACACCGGAAAAGGAGTCTGGAACTTCAGACTTGACCTGAAGGACGACCGGGAGTTGAAAGACGCATCGCTGTCTATTCCCTCACTGGCGTTTAAGGAAGATTTCAACCTGACCGGAAAGACCGCGACTATTGAAAAGTCTATTGAGTTTCATTCCGCAGGCTCCTTCCCTTGTGACGTAGCGATAACCGACGCTTCCGGTAACAAGGCCCAACGAAACCTGACCCTTATGGTCATGGTAGCCGAGACCGAGAATCCAATTCAGGATTACCCCGGCATGTATCTGGTTGACGCATCGGAGAGCCCCGACGATTACATCGACGGATATTTTGTATGGATGGACCGTCAGGGCGAATACCAGTATCAAGGCAAATTCTATGCCTCGACAGATAATTTCAAGCTGCTGTTTACCCCCGAGCGCAATCTTGACGGCGACTTATACGGTGTGTCGCCGTATGTTTCGTCCAAACTTATGAACAACAACGGCTATGTCGTTCCCGCCACTATCGAAAAAGCCGGTTACTACGGCATCTGGATTGACCTGCAGGCGCACTCGTACAGCGTATGGCCTCTTGACACTCCCGCCGAAGTCTATACTGGAACCCTCCGTATGAGCGGTACCGGATTCACATTCGGTGACTGGGGACTGCCCGACGAGGACATGAAGAAAGAGGGCAACTATCGATATACCTATTCCGCAACGCTTGCCGAAGGTTATGCCGGAGACTATCAATACTACTTCTATTCACCGGATTGGGCGCATATTTTCCGCGCCGACACCGAGGGTAAATGGTGGTTCGAGTCCGCTCAAGGCTCATGCGTGATATTCCATACCCAATACGCAGGTAATGTCGAGGTATCGTTCGATACATTCCTGCCCTGGGCAACGATCAAGAAAGTGAAATAACCTTAAAAATCAAGAAAAATGAACCACTATATAAACCGTTACATCGCCATTCTGATGTTGACCCTGATGTCGGCACTCGGAGGAATGGCTGCAATCACGGTCACCGGAACGGTTACGGATAAAACCGGAGAGCCCCTGATCGGGGCTACGGTGAATGTCATTGGCACGACCAATGGCGTAGCCACCGACCTGGACGGTAATTTCACATTGATGAATGTGGACGAAGGGGCAAAAATCAAGGTAAGCTATGTGGGCTACGACGACATGGAGCAGAAGGTAGCCTCCAAGATGCACTTCACCCTTATAGAGAATTCCGCCGTACTCGACGAGGTAGTCGTGGTAGGTTATGGCTCCATGAAGAAATCGAACCTGTCGGGAGCCGTGTCGTCGATAAAGGCCGACGACCTGCCCACTGCGGGCAACGCATCTGTAGGCGAGATGCTGCGCGGACGCGCCCCGGGCATGAACATCACGTCATCCACGGCCTCCCCGGGTGGCCAGATGAACATATCAATCCGCGGCGGTCTGTCGGGAGAAAAACCGCTCATCGTCATTGACGGCGTGCCCCAGGCGCCTCATTCCAAGGTTTCGTCCGGCACAATCTATTCAGGATCGGCCAAGGATGATACAGGCCTCATCAATCTGAACCCCAACGACATCGAGAGCATCGACGTCCTGAAGGATGCTTCGGCAGCCGCCATCTATGGTTCCGATGCTTCCGGAGGCGTGATCCTTATCACCACCAAACGAGGTAAGGAGGGTCGCCCTGAGGTCAGTTACAGCGGATCGGTGGCGTTCTCGAAAATCAAAGACGCTCCCGAGTTCATGGACGCCCGCCAGTTCATGATAACCCAGAACCAGATATTCCAGGAACTGGGCCGGGGCGACGAGCAGAAATTCACTCAGTCGCAGATCGACAATTTTGTCGGCAGGGGAACCGACTGGATGAAAAAGGTGACGCGCACCGGCATCGTGCATGAACATAACCTTTCGGTATCGGCCGGCAGCAAATCGACACGCGCTCTGGCATCGTTAAGTTATTACGACCATCAGGGTCTGGTCAAGAACAACGACATGAGCCGTATCACAGGCCGATTGAACGTGGACCAGGAGTTCGGCAAGTATGTGAAGGGTGGCGTCAATACCTCGTTCACGCAGGTCAAATACAATGACGTGCCTACGGGCGATGCCCGCCAGGAAAAGTCGGCTGTCCTTTATTCAGCCATGACATTCATTCCGACGGTGCCGGTGTTTGACGCAAACGGCAAGTATTCCGTCAATCCCATCCGCGACATCTACCCTAACCCCGTTTCACTGCTTGACATCACCGACAAGACACTGTCGCGCAACCTGTATGTGAGCGGATACCTGGAGTATAAGCCCTGGGAGTTCCTCAGCTTCAAAGCTACCGGTGGCGTGGATATGAGCTGGACGCAGTCCGACCAGTATACCCCCACAACAACCAAACACGGTTTTGCCGTGAACGGCGAGGCCTCCAAACAGAACGCAAATTCCCAATTGAACCTGATAAACATCATCGCCAACTTCAACAAGACATTCGCCGAACAGCACGAACTCTCGGCCATGGTGGGCTGGGAATATAAGAAGCAGACCTGGAACGGCATGGGAATCGTTGCACAGGACTTCCCGTTCGACACACCGCTGATGAACAATATCGGCTCCTCGCAGCAGGAGAAACCCGTAATCAGTTCCTACAAGGGATCCAGCGAGATGGCTTCGTGGATAGGCCGCCTGAACTACACGCTGATGGACCGTTACATCATCACGGCACTGCTTCGCGTTGACGGTTCGTCCAACTTCTCTAAGAAACACCAGTGGGGAACGTTCCCGGGCGTTTCCGTGGCCTGGAAAATGAATGAAGAGTCCTGGCTGCGCGACCATTCATGGCTCACCACTCTGAAAATCCGCGCCGGTTGGGGTCAGACCGGCAATGCCGGCAACCTTACGGGCATCAACACTTACTATGGCGTCATGCAGGGCGCATGGGCACCCGGTGGCACCGTGGTCAATGGAGTGTCACTGTCCAAGATAGGCAATCCCAACCTTAAATGGGAGACCCTCACTGACATCAACATCGGTCTGGACGCCGGTTTCTTAGGCAACAGACTCCAATTGAACGTCGATGCCTATCAGCGAACCAGAAGCGATGTGATTCTCAGCAAACAGCTGATGAGTTATCATGAGGTAAAGACCATCGATTACAACTCCAAGGAGAAATACCGCAGCCGTGGCATCGACATAGGTATCCGCACCGTGAACATCACGAACCATAATTTCACGTGGTCCACCGACCTGAACGTGTCATTCTATAAAAACGAGACCATCAGCCGCGACCCTGATTTCATTCCGGCAGCTTATCAGCCGATGGTGCAGGACTGGGGCGACATTTACGGATGGCGCACTAACGGATTGGTTCAGCAGGGCGAAAGCTATGCCCATCTGCCCAGCTCTGGTGCCGGTGCCATCAATTATATGGATGTAAACGGATATCAGCTGGATGCCAACGGCGAACGCTTGAGGGATGACAAAGGCAGATACATACTTTCAGGCACACCCGACGGTATACTTGACGAAGCCGACTATGTGGCGCTTTACAACTCCACTCCCATACCGTTCTCCATCAACAATACGTTCAGATGGAAAAACTGGGATGCCAACATCTATATATACGGATCCCTCCGCGGTCGCAGAATCAATGACGTGAAGCTTCAGAGCGTATACGGCGTGGAAGACATCACTTACGGCGTAAACGCCCTTACCGAAGTGATGAACCGCTGGCGTCCCGACAATCAGAACGGCGATATGCCCGGCGTGGCCGAGGCCAAGAGCGGATTCTCGCCATCGTCAAGTGATTTCTTCTACGAAAATGCCTGGTATCTGCGCATCGACAACATCTCGATCGGATACACATTCCCCTCCAAATGGTTCAAGGACAAGATCAAGACCCTCCGCCTTTACGGAGCTGTGCGCAACATAGGCGTGATAACACCCTACAAAGGCATGGACCCGGAGACAGGAAATGGAATCGGCGCATATCCCAACAATTTCCAGATAGCCGTGGGCTTGGATCTTAAGTTTTAACTCCAACTTATTACAACGATGAAAACAATATATAATATAGCGTTATCGGTAATGCTTGCGGTCATGACATCATCGTGCATGGATCTTGAGCGCGAAGACTTTACGGAGATATATCCGGACAATTTCTTCAAGACCGAGACAGACCTGAAACTGGCTGTGGACGCCCTGCACTACGACTTCAATACCGGCGACTGGAACGGCGTTTATTGTCCGGACTATAACGGATACCAGACTATATCCGACCTCTCAACCGATGTGATGTGGAGCAACTGGGGATGGCAGGCCGACGAATTGTTCTTCCACCAGTGGACCGCAACAACCGGTAATGTACAGAGTAATTTCTGGAATCTTTTCACCCATTATAATTATCTTTCCAAGGCCAGGAACACAATCCGCAGAATCGAAGAAAGCCCGGTGGATGATGACGTAAAGGCCGGATATCTCGGTGAGGCACACGCGTTACGCGGGTGGATGGGGCTATTTCTATACGATATGTTCGGTCCTGTGCCGGTGGCTCCCGACGCAGTCCTGGACAATCCCGAGACGTTTGTCTATCTGCCCCGGCTCACCGAGGAAGAATACGACGCCATGATGGAACAGGATCTGCTCACTGCCATCGAGCTTCTCCCCGACATGCCCGAAGCGAGAGGCAGGATGGCCAAAGGTCCCGCCAGAATGATCCTGCTGAAATACTATATGATTCGCGGCCACTATGAGAAGGCCGAGAAAATAGCCCGTGACCTGTACGCCATGGAGGGTAGGTATTCCCTTCAGTCCGATTACAATTATGTGTTCTCTAAGGAAGGCATAGGCAACAATGAAATCATTCTGCAGATTCCATGCAACCAGAGTCTTAGCGGAGCCGTAAACTATTTTACCGCCGAAGTCCTTCCTGTGGATATGCCATGGACCGAGAAATCCACCGGCTGGGGCGGATACGTGATGAGCTGGGACTTCTACGACACCTACGAACCCGGGGACAAGAGACTCGCGTTGGTTTATGATTCCTATACAAACACCGGCGGCAAAAAGATATCCAGAGAAGATATGAAATATGGCGCCGTGGCGTTAAAATATGGTAAAGACCCCGATATGACCGATGCAAAAAGCAGCATCGACCTGGTGATTTACCGCTATTCCGATGTGCTACTTTCCTTAGCGGAACTTATAGTACGCAACGGCGGTGTGGTAACCAACGAGGCCGCAGGTCTTGTGAATCGCGTGAGGGCGCGTGCCGGGCTCGAGAACCTGGACGCTACCGTCACCGGCAATACTGAAGCGTTCATGGATGCGATCCTGGCGGAAAGGGGGCATGAATTCTATTTCGAAGGATTGCGACGCCAGGACCTGATCCGCTTCGGCAAATATGTGGAATACGCCAATGCCCGCATCAACAAGATCAATGCCGAGGAAGGCCGTGGATACTATACGGTGAACGAAAGCCACAACAGAATGCCCATTCCTGCTTCATATATCAATGAATCAAAATCCGCTATCAAACAAAATCCGATGTACTGATGAAAACTCTATTGATGACATCCCTTCTTGGTCTGGCCTCTCTGGGCGCCAATGCCAAGGTATATGAAATAACGTCGCCCGCCTCATGGGAACCCATCCGTTCCGAACACCTTCAGATGGGCGGTAGTGCACCCGATGGCGGCACTATCGACGTAAACAACTACTATATGTCGCGCGACGGCAAACCTGTGGTTGCCGTATGCGGCGAGTTCCATTACAGTCGCTATCCCGAAGACCAATGGGAACAGGAGATCATCAAGATGCGTGCAGGTGGAATCAACGTATTGCCCACATACGTGTTCTGGAGCCTTCATGAACCCAACGAAGGGGAATGGGTATGGACCGGGAACCGCAATCTGCGTAGGTTCTTCGAACTTTGTAAGAAACACGACATGGACGTGATTGTCCGCATCGGTCCGTTCGGGCACGGAGAGATCCGTAACGGTGCCATTCCAGACTGGGTTCTGGCCAAAAATCTCGACATCCGTTCCAACGACCCGAAATATCTTGCTTATGCCGACAAGTTGTACAAGCAGATTGCAAAACAGATCGAAGGTCTTTACTATAAGGACGGTGGACCTATAATCGGTTGTCAGATAGAGAACGAGCACCAGCATTCCGCAGCACCCATGGCCATAGAATATAACGGCGAACCTGTCCGTGACTTTACCGCTGCCAGCTATGACAAGGGAATCACGAAATTAGGCGTTTCGGTCCAGGAGTCCAACATATCCACCTCACAGCTGGGCGACGAGCACATGAAGACCCTGCTGAAAATGGCTCAGGATGCCGGAATCATAACACCGTTCTACACCGCCACCGGATGGGGAAACGCTGCCGTGATCGACGGCAAGGCAATTCCCGTCACTTCGGCTTACACATATCCCACATGGTTCCCCGACCAGCGGAAGAGTGAGTTCTGTATGTTCAAGGACCTGTGGCATAATCCCGATTACAGCCCGGTACGTTATAACCCGGTCGATTACCCCTCGGCTGCCGCCGAAATGGGCGTGGGCATCCAGATGGTGTACGACAAGCGCCCCATCTGCACTCCCGAAGCTGCCGAGGCGTTGATGACCCGCGTGTTGGGCTCAGGTTCCAATATAATCGGATATTATATGTACCACGGCGGTTCCACACCACTGATGGAAGGTAACACTCAATTCTATTCCGACCAGCCGATGGGACTTCCGAAAGTAAGCTATGACTTCCAGGCGCCTTTGGGCGAATTCGGACTCGAGGCTCCCAGCTACCGGCCCCTCCGCGTGATCCACAATTTCCTTGACGATTTCGCCGACCGGCTCGCTCCGATGCAGTCTGTATTCCCGGAAAATGTAAAGACAATGACCCCCGAAAACCGTGACGACCTCCGTTATGCGGCACGTATGACTCACTCGGGCGAAGGTTTCCTGTTCCTGATCAATACCCAGGACCATGATCTCGGGCGCCATGACCAGAAGGACATTCAGGTACGTCTGAATCTTCCCGGTGAAGTCCTTGACATACCCGCCAAGGGCGGATTCACGCTTCCCAAGAACACTTCCGCCATACTCCCGTTCAATTTCGACATGGACGGCGCCAAGCTCAAATATGCCACCGCCCAACCTATGATGAAAATTGATGACAACGGCACGCCTCATTATTTCTTCACTGTCCATGACGGCATGGTACCTGAATATGTATTCGACAGGAACTCGGTCAAGGGGAAAGCCGATTTTATGAACGTAATTCCCGGCTACAAGAGCACGTTCACCGTCAAAACAGCCGACGACAGGAAAGTCAAGATCACTACATTGCCTTACGCCGAGGCCCTGAACGCGGTCAAGGTCAACGGTAAGCTACTTGTAACCTCTGCTACCGTTCTTCCCGACAATGGAAATGTAAAGCTGCTGTCGTTAGGCAATCCAACATTTGAATATGTTTCATATCCATCCAAACAGGGATTCAAGTCAAAGACCGTAACTGTAGATGCAGTTGCTCCTGAATTTACGGTCGACAAGAGCGTTCCATGCCGAATGGAGGTGTCATTTACCGAAACTCCGGATTCGAAACCTCAGGTAAACGAATATTTCCTGAATGTTCCCTATACGGGCGACGTGGCGATGGCCTTTATGGACAATGCCATGATTCTGGATCATTTCTGGCAGGGAGAGCCCTGGAAGATAGGTCTGAAACGGTTTTCCGACAAAATGTCGAAGAATAAACCTATCGGATTCTATTTCCGTGCACTCCGTGAAAATGTACCGTATCTACAGGATATCCCCTCGGAACGCATTCCTTCGTTTGCCGACGGTCCCGTGCTGGAAATCGGAGATCCGCAGATCATCCCGGAATACATCACCTCCATTACATTATGAAAAATGGAATAGCTACGCTTTGTCTTCTTCTGCTTGCAGTGTTTTCACTGCAAGCAGAAGAACTGGTGTATCAGGACCGGGAGGGCACCATAAGATGGAACAAGGACAACACTCGGGTGGCTTTGTTCGGTGCCAACTATTGTCTGCCCTCGGCCTGTGACTATCGGGCAGCTGAATACGTAGGTGCAGACCGGGATGCGATGATTACAGAGGATCTCGATCATTTCAAAAGAATGGGATGGGATGGTTTGCGTCTCTGCTTCTGGGGAGACTGGCAAAATACGGACCTTGACGGCAATCTTATTGACAATGACCATCTGCGGCTCTTGGATCGGCTCATAGCCGAGGCTACTGCCAGGGATATCTATATGCTGCTCTCCCCTATCGTCACTTACCATTCCCAATGGCCTGAGATGACCGACAGCACCAACACCGGATTCATGAACACATATTCTAAATCCGACCTCATCCTGAATCCAAAGGCCATCAGTGCGCAGAAGAATTATATAAAGCAACTGCTGAATCACGTCAACAGATATACTGGCAGAAAAATCAAGGACGAGCCCAACATCCTGTTTATCGAACTCATAAACGAACCCACCCAGATGCCCGACAAGCCAAAGGAAATGTCGGAGTATATCAACGGTATGGTCGATGCCATCCGCTCTACCGGTTGTAAAAAACTGACTTTCTACAATGTGAGCCAGAATTTTGACGTCGCACCAATTGTGGCGGCTTCAAAAGTGGATGGCGGAACGTACGCATGGTATCCTCAGGGTCTGAACCATAGAACCGTCAAAGGGAATCCACTGTTATGTGTGGACCGATACGAACAGCTGTTAGATCCTATTATGAGAGGAAAATCCAAAATCGTATACGAATTCGATTCCGACAACCGTATCGACGCACTCCAGATTCCGGCCATGGCCCGCGAATTTGCCCGGGGAGGATGCCAATTCGCGACTATATTTTCATACGACATGCTGCGCACAGCACCTAAAAACTTAGGATGGAACACTCATTACACCAATATGGTGTACACACCCCGTAAGGCTGTCGGTGCCATGATCGCCGCTGAAATAATCCGCCGAATGACTCCCGGTGAAAAGAATGAGTATTTCCCAAAGAACAATTGTTTCGGCGAATTCAAGTTGGATTATGACTCAAACGTAGCCTTGCTAAACAACGATTCTCTGTTTTATCACTCAGGTTCGATTTCGGTCATGCCCAAGAATATCAGGTCTCTGACACATATTGCAGCTGTGGGATCCTCGCCTGTTGTGGAATATGAAGGCAACGGCATTTACTTTATGGACAAAAACAGTGATGGTTCCTGGACACTTGAATTGTATCCCGACATCATAGCCGTGGCCGATCCATTCCTGCAACCATCCCCCTACAAGGACCTTATGATTGCCGATTCGCGTCATAGAAATTTCACCGTGCATTTGAATGACCTGAATTGTACCGGCGCTGTATATCCCGGCATTTACAGAATCGATCGCAACGGACTTACCAGGATAGGCAATCATCCGCAGCAGTCATTGTTTTCTCAATATAAGGGCTGGCCTTCGGCCGGAGCGTCTGCAGGTGAGGCTGATATATGGAAGCAATACGATTGGTACAGCGACGCAACGCCATTGGAGCAGACTGATGCACGGATTTCGGTACTCGACGCTTCCGATGGATTCCTTGACATTGACTATTCCCGTAATTTCAGAAGCCCTGAGTGCAAGTTCAGGCTGATAAAGGACGAGAATATGAACAATGCCTTCGAACTGTGCGTGACCGACCTGACTCACAACGATTCATGGCTGACGGGCGATGACGTCACACTCTCCAAATACATCGGCCATCTGTTATATCAACGGAAAGGTAAGCAACCTTCATCGGTTACTGTCAGGGCCCGGGGCATAAATGGAACCGACGCCGCCTTAATTAATTTCATTGATAAAAACGGCCATACATCCGGTGCGGTCATTCCTCTCCCGTCTGAAATGATGGACACGGAAATTACCGTTGCCGGCTTCAAGCCCGTTACATCCGTAATATTACCCCAGGACTGGCCGGGGGTATGCTCATACTATATGCCGGAATATTCCTTCGATGACACGGAATTCGACTGGAACAATGTCGAGAAGGTTCAAGTATCCTTGCGTGGAGAGTTATACCCGGCCGATAAAAAGAAAAACAAAGGCATCGCCGTCGAGAAGATCATATTGAACTACCGACCGACAGTAGGGAAGTAAAAGCCGCGGGCTTTTCTCACAGTGTCGCCTGCTGCATTCTGCGCGGGCGGAACTGTGGCGGAAGCCCGCGGCTTCCGCTGTGCCGTCAGCGACCTCTGTCCCCCTCGCCCATCAGGGCGACTGTTGCATCCGGGGTAAGCGCGGCAAGGCGTTCGGCCAGCCGGTTCAGACGGCTGGCTTTGTCATAGCTCATATCCTCCCTCTTGACGGGAGTGCCTGCTTTAGCCACTAAAAGCAGCCGGCCCTCCGCGCAGGTATCAAGGCTCTGACCCGATGGCTTGAACCGCTCGGCGAATCCATGGTCCACTATCCGAATCACCGAGCCGCCCTCGGCCAACGCCTGCTTCCGGATTTCATTCTCTAAAGGATGGATAAAGGGCGATACCAGCACCATACCCTGACGCATCGCGCCGATACACCGTGCCTTATAGGAAGCCCTCTCCGCGTCGTTCCATCTGCGCCGCACATGCACCGCAAGCTTCGGCTTACGCAACAGGAACATATTCCCTACGCAGTCCACCATGTCGTCGTTGATTTTCACCGACAGGTTGCGCCGGAACAGATCAGGATGCTTCCGTTTTATAAGCAAGCGGCGAGGATTGTCCGCGATATACCGTTCCAATGTTTCCAGCTGTTGGCGGTCAAAGACGATACGGTCGTGGATTCCGCAACCCTTGAACACGCCGGCTTCCTTCGGAATCAGCCCCGAGTCGCGACATCTGCGCGTAGTGACCGATTCGATTATGGCCACAAGACTGGTAATAGGCCGGGACAGCATGCGTTTCAACTCCAATAATATGTGGATATGGTCAGGCATTATGACATACTTGCGGATAACGAGGTCATTGCACCGCATGACAGCCGTTTTCTGCAGCTCCTCATCGAAAATACATCCGATGGCCGACAGTACCACACGCGGTGCATTCTCTCCGTGCCGCACGCCGGGATTGCCAAGGACATGACTCAGCACCGGCGCCTCCGGATGCTTCTGCAGGGTAAACATATAGATTCCCGGCATTGTATAGTCATGGAAGGATGCCCGGCGTGTCATTCTGTGCTTTACCGGGCATTTATAGTCAGTGGAAGGGGAGGAATCCATATCATGGAGTTTGATTGGGCTAAAATAGCCCATAATTCCCATACAGCCAAATAAAAAGCAGAAAAAACGCAGAAAAAGACAGAAAACAGCAGAAAACAGCAGAAAAAGTAAAAGCCGCGGGCTTTTACCACCGCACCGCCCGCGCGCAGAATGCGGCAGGCCGACTGCGCCGGGCCGACTGTGGCGGAAG
>OIGD01001245.1_pt1 | contig 24579 bp, 19 predicted proteins | sample 1582211 | NCBI WGS metagenome assembly OIGD01 (sample SAMN04414078, study PRJEB24778) | human gut metagenome | material: faecal | host: Homo sapiens
AAGGAGTGGCGAGGATGTTCGGCATCAACCGCTACCGCAGTGCCGAGGAGTTGGCTGATATGGCAATGAGGGACTTGATAAACGGAGTGAAGCCGACATCGAGGACTTTCACATTCGACAATTTTTATAAAGACACCAAAGCGGTGTTTGAAGGCACGGAAAGACCGAAAGGAAAACCGGACTATACATCATATTCAGGCTCCGAGTATTGGTACGGAGAAGACAAGGGCGGCAAGTATGTTGTCAGGGGCAGCGACCATTGGAGCGGAGAGTTTAAGGTAAAGGATGGTGAACGGACAAATGTCGGCAGAAATCATTATTCCGAGATAACGGAGGACGGAATGCTGCCTATAGGAGCGCAGGGAAGTCTGAAATTTGGTTGGGAGAAGGGATTGTCAAAGCCTGTCGGCAGCGGCATATCTGCGGCAATTGACAGGCGAGGCAGTGGTGACAGCAACAACATAGCAAGTTGTTACTGGTATATTGACAATGCCAAGGAAAAAGACAATAAAGGATTTACATACGGAAAAGCATATCTGTCTGAATTTGAGGACAAGGAGAGAAGACGCGACATTCCGGGTGATGATTGGCGTGACATACAAGGTGTTGAAGGCGGGACGAGGACGATGGCTGTTAAGAAAGCAAATGATAGATTCAATGAGGAACTTGAAATGCAAGTAAAAGGAGAACTTGAAGAAGGGCACGTCTACAAATTAGGTATGCCGTCAGAGATATTGCTTTCTACGGGAGTGCCGAATCTGCCGATAGAGTTAAGTGCCAAACAACTTTCTAAAAAAGCCGCTGACAGAGGGCATAGGTTCGATGTAAAAGACATCGCCAATTTACCACAAGCCATCCAGGCCCCAATTGCAGTTTTTGAATACGGGAATAAAGACAAGTCTCAAAATCTAATAGTTGAAATAGAACGAGACGGCAAGAAGTTTGTCGTAGGCATTCATTTCAACCAGAACAGAAGGGGGATTGTCGTAAACGATATTCGAGGGCTTTTCAACAAAGATAGTCACGAGTGGCTGAATTGGATTTCGCAGGGAAAACTCTTATATGCAGACAAAGAAAAAATCCAAGCATTGATAGATAAACAGCGAACGAATCTCGCTGAGGTTAACTATCTCAACTTGGATGATGTGGCAAAGAAAGTGAAAGATTTTGAAAATCCCAAGCTTTTTGATGGGAAAATTTCAGAAGTAGACAAAAAGGGTTCAGATTCAACCGACCGCTCCGTCAGAGAGAATCCCAAAAACGAGGATAAGCCACGCTACAGCAGAAAGCCGGGCGAGAGCATTTTCGACTATGCGTCACGTGTGTCGGAGGACGTGGATAGAAGCGTGAGAGAAAGAGTAAGCGCACGGGACGAATATGAGAAGAGGGTCAAGAGCAAAGGCTTCCAAACGAAGGAGGCGTTGCAGAACAGTATGCTCGGACTGCAGGAGTTTATGTTCGCAATAGACCACGCATCGGGCAACAAGCGGTACATAGAGGACATTCCCGACTTTGAGAATCCGATACTCGGAGAGAACCGCCTGTCGTCGGTGAACAAGGAGGAATCACATTCAAGATTGGACGCAGTACACTCGCCGACGCCAACAAAAGGCGTCAGGAAGCCATATTTGAGGTCATATACCATGATTTATATGCCTCTTGCCGACATATTCTTTCCCCGAATGTATCAGGCTCCTGACGGTTTTATGGCGGTCAGGATAACACTGATGTACTACGTCGATTTCTACAGCCTGTTCAACAACCCCGAAAAGGAATGGGATATCATTCTTTCCAAGGCTTTCGATGCACCTTCTGAACCATCTCTTTTTGATTAAGGTAGGCTTAATAAACAAAAAGTACGACTCGAACGCCGTAAAATTAGCATTCGAGTCATACTTTATTGCGTTTTCTGAGTTTTATCGGACAGCAATAATTCATTTTATTCTGTAACGATTTCGTTTGTCAGAGCCAGATCAAGAACATCTTTGATTGTTGAGACATAATGGAATGTCAGACCGTTCAAATATAACGGTTTAATCTCCAGAATGTCTTTCTTATTTTCCTTCGACAGAATAATATCTGTAATTCCTGCACGTTTGGCCGCAAGAATTTTTTCTTTGATGCCGCCTACAGGAAGCACTTTCCCGCGCAGTGTAATCTCTCCGGTCATCGCAATGTGGTCCTTAACTTTTCTTTTTGTAAAAGAAGATGCCAAAGATGTCGCCATGGTGACACCGGCTGATGGCCCATCCTTAGGAATTGCACCCTCTGGAACGTGAATGTGCACATTGTAACTGTCGAATATGTCAGGCGATATGCCGAATTTGTTGCAATTGGCTTTCAAATATTGTAGGGCAATAACCGCCGATTCCTTCATCACGTCTCCGAGGTTTCCGGTAAGAGTCAGCTTCTCGCCTTTGCCTTTTGACAGAGATGACTCGATAAACAAAATCTCTCCTCCGACAGCAGTCCACGCAAGACCAGTCACAACTCCGATTTGATCGTTTCCCTCGTAGCGGTCAGGGCTGAATTCCTCCTGTCCTAGATACTCTTTAAGGGCGTCGATAGAAACAGTCTTTTCAAAAGGCTTTCCGCTCGCTTTCTGCAATGCGATGCGGCGCATCACTTTTGCTATTTTCTTTTCCAGTTGTCTGACTCCAGATTCTCGTGTGTAGGATTCCACAATTTTCACAAGAACCTTTTTAGGGAAAGAAATCTCCTTTTCCTCGAATCCGTGTTCTTTCAACTGTTTCGGAACCAAGAATTTCTTTGCGATTTCAACCTTCTCTTCCAAAATGTAACCTGACACATCTATCAGCTCCATACGGTCAAGCAATGGCTGAGAAAGGGTTGATAGGGTATTGGCGGTGGCGATAAACATCACACGCGACAGGTCGTAGTCAACGTCCACATAGTTGTCGTGGAAATGGCAGTTCTGTTCAGGATCCAATGCCTCCAGTAATGCCGACGACGGGTCGCCCTTGAAATCTTGACCAAGTTTGTCAATCTCGTCCAAAACAAATACCGGATTCGATGACTTGCTCTTAATCAAACCTTGTATGATTCGTCCCGGCATAGCACCTATATATGTCTTGCGATGGCCTCGGATTTCCGCTTCGTCATGCAGTCCGCCAAGCGACATTCTCACATATTTGCGATGCAAGGCTTCCGCTATCGACTTGCCAAGAGAGGTTTTGCCGACTCCCGGAGGACCATATAGACATAAGATTGGGGCTCTCATGTCGCCTCGCAGCTTAAGCACTGCCAAATGCTCAAGAATGCGCTCTTTTACCTTGTCCAGTCCGAAATGGTCTTTGTCGAGCTGTTTTTCTGCATTGGGAATATCGAAATTGTCTTCTGTATATTCATTCCAGGGCAAGTCGAGAAGTGTCTCCAAATAGTTGTACTGCACAGAATAGTCTGGAGTTTGTGGTTGTAGACGTTCAAGTTTGCGCATCTCCTTTTTGAATGTGTTCTTGACATCCTCATTCCACAGTTTCTGCTCGGCTCTTTGATAAAGCTCGTCAATATCGTGCTCGTCGGTGTCTCCAAGCTCATCCTGAATTGTGCGGATTTGCTGCTGAAGGAAATGTGCCCGTTGTTGCTCGGAAATATCTTTCTGTGTTCTTGACTCAATGTCTGCGCGGATGTCAACCAGTTGAGACTCTCTGTTGAGATACATAAACAGGGAATATGCCCGTTGCTTTATTGAAAGGTTGGACAGCAACCGCTGTTTGACATTGGGTTCCAAAGGGGAGTTCGCGCACAAGAAATCAATCAGATGAACTGGATTGTCGATGTTTTTTATGGCAAAAGTCAATTCGTTCATCTTGTTACCCAACTTGTCGAGCATCTTCAATGTGATTTCACGAAGACTTGTCACCAGTACGTTGAACTCCTTGTCGTCTGACAATGGGTATTCTTCTTCAAGTGGCGTGATGTTAGCCCTCAAGAAAGGCTTGGTGCTTGTCACACTGTCGAGTTGGAATGGGTATTTACCCTGGATGATGACGTTTGTGGAATTGTCTGGAAATTCCAACACTCGTATAATTTCTGCGACTACGCCTATTTGGTATAGACCATCCTGACCGGGGTCCTCGTCTTTTGCGTCTTTTTGGCAGATTACGCCGATTGGCGTTTTCGTTTTTTGTGCCGCTTCAATTAGTGCCAAAGATTTGTCGCGGCCAACCGCTACTGGAATTGCGACATTGGGAAACAACACCATATTCCGAAGCGCCAAGATAGGAACATCGGACGTAAATGACTGTGGGTCTATATCGTTGTCAGTATTTTCGTTGGCTTTTACATCTGTGAAGATTTGGCATATTTGTGGGCTTCCATCTTCTTCGACCAACTTGCTGTCTGTAAAATCAATCATTGTCAAAATTTATTTTATGTATCCTATAGCAAAAAAAATGCCAAACAATTTCTTAATAAAAAGCCGGAACAATTTCTGCAATTGTTCCGGCATGTGTGGCTATTGACAAAAATATTTAGTCAATTGTTGCTGCGTCGGATTGATGGCAAGAATCTTCCCGTCTTTATCAAGAAGATAGCTGTTCATTCCGCTCTTTAGACGATACCGTTTGTACACTTCGGATTCCATACCGTCTTTTTCGTAAAATTGCGATACTTCTGATAGCCCATCTGTTCTGACAAGTTCTTTGAACATATTGTCGCTGTCGTCGAAATTAACAGAAATAAAACTCAAATTTTTTCCGATGGATTTGAAAAATCTGTCGTAATGAATGTTTCTGATGCGAGCTTCCGCATCGTCCGACGTCCAAAAATTGACTATCACATAATTGCCTCTCGTTTCGCTTAGTTTGAAATGATTCCCTAATTTGCTTATTTCAAAGTTTGGGGCGAAAGAGTTGATATCAACACTTACATCATAGCTGTTGTAAGAAGATGTAAATACCAACAATATGGCAATTGTCGCAATTGCTGTAAATGTTCTCCTCATTCATTTAAATTATAGTTCACACTAAAGGCTTTCTTGGGAGTCCACCTGAGAAAAGCCCCTGCCGATTTTCGGCAATGGAGAGATCTCTTTCTCTCGTTTTTTTAATTCCGCAGACAAAGGTATAAAAAAATATCGTTGATACAAAGCATTTTAACCTTTTTGTCGACTTTAAACCAATTACAAAAGGTTATTTGCATCGCTGGCAAATAGCACTGCATACGGCTTTACAAGCCATTCCCGCTGATGTGGAGCGACTCGAATATGGGCTTGCTAATAAAATATTTTTTAACACAGCAGAGTTGCCATGCTTCACTCCTTGAATTGCTCAAAACGGTTCGGACCGATAGGCATTCATGAATCCTTGAAGAATATCCAAGGCTATTTGCTGAACTTGAATCCTTGCTGCTCGATAAAATCAAAAAATATTTTAGAGAAAGTCTCGTTGTTTTCTTTAGAATATCTGACATCCGTAAACACCTGAGCCAATGAATCCTTCCCATTTTCCTTGACAAAATTGATGTTTGCCGGCAACTCTTCCTTTTCTTTGTAAAGATTGGAGATGTCGGTTGTGGAATAATCAGCATATCGCTCCTTGTGTATGATTCCTTGCAATGGAATTCGCTCTGATTTGGCTGAATCATCATCGGGAATGCCGACAGACAGAGTCACGATAGGGACAACGTATTGTGGAAGATTAAGCGTTTTGGCAATTTGTGGGGCATTGTATGTTGTCGTGCCGAGGTAGCAGCATCCAAGACCGCCCATTTCGGCTATGGTGCAGAATTGCTGGGCAAATATGGTGGCGTCGAGAAACGCAGCGACAAATGATTGGAAATTGCCGAATCCTGGCTTAGCATTGCTTTGCTCACACCATTTTATAAAACGGTTGAAGTCGGCGCAGAAAGTTAATAGCATTGGTGCTCCGGTTGCCGCCGGCTGATTGAAATGGCTTTTTGCCAATTCTTCTTTTATGTCGGTGTCAGTTGTTATGACAACACTGTAAAGTTGCATTCCTCCAGTTGTCGGGGATTGAGCCGCAGCATCAAGCATACGCTCAATGGTGTCGCTGGGAATGGCTTCTGATTTGTATTTTCTTATGGTTTTACGATTAAAGAAGAAATCCATATTCATAATTTATTGTTTTTATTGCAAAGGTAGTCAATAAATCCGGAATGTCGCAAAATAGAACAAACGCCAATGAGGACAAAATAATAGTCGAAATATATTTTGAGAATACTGGAAATTTTGCAATCTTTGCATTGATGAATGAGAAGCATCAGTAACTATTATTAAATCAAACAAAGCTGTGGAGATAAACATATATTCTTACGACGAGGCTTTCAATGCCTCATGTGACTATTTTAAAGGCGATGAACTCGCCGCTCGCGTCTGGGTCAACAAATACGCTTTGAAGGACTCATACGGAAACATTTATGAAAAGACGCCGGACGATATGCACCACCGATTGGCATCGGAATTGGCACGTATTGAAAGCAAATACACAAACCCTTTGTCGGAAACGGATATTTTCAACTTGATGAAGGATTTCAAATACATTGTGCCGCAAGGAAGCCCGATGGCGGGAATCGGAAACAATTATCAAGTAGGGTCGTTGTCAAACTGTTTCGTAATCGGTCTTGACGGCGCTCCGGACTCTTATGGAGGCATCATCAAAATCGACGAGGAACAAGTGCAGCTGATGAAGCGCAGAGGCGGCGTGGGGCACGACCTCTCACATGTGCGCCCAAAGGGTTCGCCTGTGAAAAATTCCGCTCTTACGTCAACGGGGTTGGTGCCGTTTATGGAGCGCTACTCAAATTCCACAAGAGAAGTTGCGCAAGATGGACGTCGCGGAGCGTTGATGCTGTCGGTTTCAATAAAGCATCCCGACAGCGAGGCATTCATCGATGCGAAAATGACAGAAGGCAAAGTTACGGGTGCCAATGTGTCGGTGCGCGTCGACGATGATTTCATGCGGGCGGCAGAAACCGATGCGGAATATGAACAGAAATTCCCGGTTGACAGCGAGCATCCATATGTGTCAAAAAAAATAAATGCAAAAGCCCTTTGGCGAAAGATTGTGCATAATGCGTGGAAGAGCGCTGAACCAGGTGTGCTTTTCTGGGATACGATAACGCGAGAGTCTATCCCTGATTGTTACGCTGACTTAGGATTTAAAACGATATCCACCAATCCTTGTGGCGAAATCCCGTTGTGCCCGTATGACAGCTGCCGGCTTATTGCTGTAAACCTGTATTCATACGTAAAAAATCCTTTCACTACCGAAGCGGAATTTGACTTTGACCTTTTCCGACAGCACATCAGATGTGCTCAGCGACTGATGGACGACATTATCGATCTGGAAATGGAAAAAATTGATAAAATCATTGCCAAAATAGAGTCCGATCCAGAAACAGAGGAAGTTAAAGCCACTGAATTGAATCTGTGGAAGAAAATCCGCAACAAGACTTTGGCTGGACGACGCACTGGACTTGGAACAACAGCGGAAGGAGATATGCTTGCCGCAATGGGCTTCCGTTATGGAACTCCAGAGGCTACGGCTTTCTCTGTGTCAGTACACAAGACGTTGGCACTTGCGGCCTACTGGTCTTCGGTCGAGATGGCAAAGGAGCGTGGCGCATTCTCTTTGTACGACGCCAAGAGGGAAGAGGCAAATCCTTACATAAACCGATTGAAGGACGCTGACCCTTCTTTGTATGATGAGATGATAAAATACGGGCGACGCAACATTGCATGCTTGACAATCGCCCCGACGGGAACTACAAGCTTGATGACACAAACCACATCCGGCATAGAGCCGGTCTTTATGCCTGTATATAAGCGCCGTCGCAAGGTTAACCCGAATGAGCCGGGCGTACATGTGGATTATGTAGACGAAACTGGTGATGCGTTTGAAGAATATGTAGTTTATCACCATAAGTTTATATCCTGGATGGATGCGAATGGCATCAAACGCAAAGAAAAGTTCTCACAAGAGGAGTTGGATGAATTGGTGGCAAAATCTCCGTATAACAAAGCCACAGCAAACGACATTGACTGGCATGAGAAGGTCAAGATGCAGGGAGAAATCCAAAAATGGGTTGACCATTCAATAAGTGTTACAATCAACCTTCCGTCGGATGTGACCGAAGATCTGATAAACGAGCTGTATATGGAAGCGTGGAAGGCTGGTTGCAAGGGATGCACCGTGTATCGTGACGGTTCACGCTCAGGAGTTCTTGTGTCGACTCAAAAGGAGAAAAAGAAGGTGGAGGCTCCTGTCCACACAGGTTTTGAGGAGCGCCATGTGCTTAAACGACCGATTGAATTGGAGGCAGATGTTGTTAGGTTCCAGAACAACAAAGAGAAATGGATTGCGTTTGTCGGACTTATCGATGGAAGACCTTATGAAATATTTACAGGTCTTGCAGATGATGAAGATGGCATTTTCTGTCCGAAATCTGTGAGCAAAGGAAAAATCATCAAGGCTATTGACGAGAATGGCAACAAGCGCTACGATTTTCAGTTCATCAATAAGCGTGGATATAAGACGACAATAGAGGGTCTCTCTGACAAGTTCAATCCTGAGTATTGGAATTATGCCAAATTGATATCAGGCGTGTTGCGCTATGGCATGCCGATTGACCAAGTGATGAAGCTGGTTGGTGGACTCGAGCTCAACAGCGAATCTATCAACACCTGGAAAATGGGCGTTGAGCGGGCTTTGAAGAAGTATTTGCCGGAAGGCACCAAAGCCAAAGGTCAGAAATGTCCTAATTGCGGACAAGAAACATTGATATACCAAGAGGGCTGTTTGATTTGCACTTCGTGCGGCACATCAAGATGCGGATAGAGAAACTAACCTATGGAATATTCATTAAGTAAATATATTAACCTATGAAATTGTTATTTAGAATTGGCTACAACACTGCCTGGGGAGAAAGCTTATATCTTTTGGGCAGTGTTAAGGAATTGGGCGAATGGAATGAGTCCAAGGCGTTGAAAATGACCTACGAGGACGGCATTTGGTCTACAGAGGTGGATATTAAGCGCAATGTCAAATCTTTTGAGTATTGTTATATTGTCCGAAACGACAATGGCGCAGTTCGCAAGGAGTGGGGCAAGCCTCACTTGTTCACGTTTGGAAAAGAAATCAAGGTCTATGAAATCTTGGATTCCTGGAATGACCAGCCCTATGACAAATCTTTCTACTCGTCGATGTTTGTCAATTCCATATTCCATCGTGAAAACAAAAACGATGCGCTGCCTCATCAACGTGGTGGCGTCACGTTGGAAATTTTTGCTCCGTCGGTAAGACCTAACGAGGACTTGTTTGTGACAGGCAATTGCGATGTGCTTGGGAATTGGAACCCGGAGAACGCGTTGGCGCTTACCGATTGCAATTATCCGATATGGTCGGTTGCTTTCCAATTTCCTGAAAAAGAGGAACAGGTGGAGTATAAATTCTTCAAGAGAAACAGACACACCGGCACTGAATCGTGGGAAGGGTGCAATAACCGGGTGCTTGACATATCGGCTCCAGACAAAAACGGATGTATTGTTGTCGCAGGCTTGAGATTCAACGATTCCGCTGCGCTATGGAAGGGCGCAGGTACAGCTATTCCGGTGTTCTCAATCCGCACCGACGAGGATTTCGGCGCCGGCGACTTCCTCAGCATAAAGAAAATGGTTGATTGGCTGGCGGCGACAGGGCAGCGTGTCTTGCAGATTCTACCAATCAACGACACTACAATGACTCACACATGGGTGGATTCCTATCCATATAAAGCTAATTCGACTTATGCACTGCATCCGATGTATTTGAACATTCCGGCATTGGGCAAGCTGAAGGACAATCAGCGTCAGGAATATTTCAATAATCTGGCAGTGGAGTTGAATGCTCTTCCGCAAGTCGACTATGAGCGTGTCAATGCTGGCAAGCTGGAATATGTGAGAGAAATCTTTGCCGAATCAGGAGCCAAGACCTTGAAGACGGAGAACTTTAAATCGTTCTTTGCAAAAAATGAGTATTGGCTGAAGAATTATGCAGCATTCTGCTTGTTGCGTGACAAATTTGGAACTGCCGACTTTACCAAATGGGGTAAGTATTCAAAATTCGACGAAAGTCTTGTCGACGAGTTGTGCAAAGACAATGCTGATGAAATCAACCTAACATATTACATCCAATACAACCTTGACAAACAACTGAAAGATAGTTGTGATTATGCACACAAGCACGGTGTTGTGTTGAAAGGTGACATACCTATCGGTATCAGCCGCGCAAGTGCGGATGCTTGGGTTGACCCAGATTTGTTTAATCTGAACAGCCAAGCGGGAGCGCCGCCTGATGACTTCTCAGTGCTTGGTCAGAATTGGGGATTACCGACGTATAATTGGGAGCGTATGAGTCAGGACGGCTTCAAATGGTGGAAAAACAGGATGCGCAAGATGTCGGAATATTTCGACCTGTATCGAATAGACCATATCCTTGGCTTCTTCCGAATCTGGCAAATCCCCATGTCGGCGGTGCATGGCTTGTTGGGTGTGTTCAACCCGGCGTTACCATATACACCAGATGAAATGCGCAACAATTATGACTTCTGGATAAATCCGGATCTCCAATGCAAACCATATATTATGGACTACTTCCTTGCCGATTTCTTTGGAGAATATACCGAAGAAGCAAAATCGCTATATCTGGAATCGATAGGAGGGGGACGCTACAAATTGAAGCCTGAAGTTGATACGCAACAGAAAGTTACGGAGTTGTTTGCGTCGTATGAGAAAAACGACAAGAACAATAAATTGGAAAACGCCCTGTGCGGCTTGCTTGATGAAGTGCTTTTCATCGAGGACCCAGAAGAGCATGGCAAATACCATCCTCGAATCTCAGCACAATTCACCTACATCTATAGGTCGCTGAATGATTATGAGAAGTGGTGCTTCAACAGAATGTATAACGACTTCTATTACCATCGTCACAATGATTTCTGGTATGGAAAGGCTATGTGGAAACTTCCGGCTTTGGTAAACTCAACAGATATGCTTGTGTGCGGTGAGGATTTGGGAATGATTCCAGACTGTGTGCCGGCGGTGATGAAGCAACTTCAGATTCTGTCGCTGGAAATACAAAGAATGCCCAAAAATCCAGAAGACGAGTTTGGCAATCCATATCAATATCCATATTTGTCGGTATGCACTACATCGACCCATGATATGGGTGGAATCAGACAATGGTGGGAGGAAAACCACGACAAAACCCAACGGTTCTACAACACTATGTTGCACCAGGAGGGGGACGCGCCATTTTATGCAGAGCCATGGCTTTGCGATATTGTTGTGAGCCAGCATCTTGAGTCGCCATCAATGCTGACTGTGCTTCCTTGGCAAGACTGGATGTCGATTGACGGAAAATTGCGCAAAGAGAATCCAAACGATGAACAAATCAATGTTCCTGCGATTGCGAAGCACTATTGGCGCTACAGAATGCACATCTCCGTTGAATCATTAATGAAGGAATCGGTATTTAACGAAAACATTAAAAACAAGATTACGCGTACTGGACGGAATTGATCGTTTTTGATTTTTATAAATTAAAATCGAGTAGGTGGTAAACTCCTCCTACTCGATTTTCTTTAGATGTTGCCACCATTTTGCATGCAAAATGGTGGCAACGTTTTATAGATATGACTTTAGCAATGCGCTTTTCCCCCCTTTCAATTTGCGGATTGCCTTCTCTTTGATTTGGCGCACTCGTTCCCGCGTCAAATTGAACTTGTCACCAATCTCCTCCAATGTCATCTCTCTGCAGCCAATGCCGAAACACAACCTTAAAATCTCCCTCTCTTTACCTTGCAATTGATTCAATGCTCGGTCAACTTCCTTCGACAGTGATTCTTGCGTCAGCGTGGCGTCAGTGCTTGGCACGTCATCGTTGGCAAGCGTGTCGGCCATGCATTTGTCATCTCCGTCAGCGACAGGCTCGTCGACCGACACAGTGCGGTAGAAGGCTTTTAGGGCACTTGTCACCTTTTCCAATGGCATATCAAGGCGCTGCGCAAGTTCTTCCGCTGACGGGCGGCGTTGATTTTCCTGCTCAAATTTGGAGATCTCCTTGCTTATTCTATTGTTTAAACCTACTTGATTCAACGGCAGTCTGATTTCCCGCGACTGGTCCGCCAATGCCTGCAAAATCGATTGGCGAATCCACCAAACTGCGTATGAGATGAATTTGAAACCTCTGGTCTCATCAAACTTTTTAGCTGCTTTAATCAAGCCTAAATTACCCTCGTCAATCAGATCTGGCAGACTCAATCCTTGGTTCTGATACTGCTTTGCTACAGAAACAACAAATCTAAGATTTGCGCGCGTCAATTTATCCAATGCCTTTTGGTCGCCTTGTCTGATTCGCTGAGCCAACTCAACTTCCTCATCTGTTGAAACGAGGTCCTCTTTGCCAATTTCCTGTAGATACTTTTCGAGTGATTGACTGTTGCGATTGGTGATTGATTTTGAAATCTTTAACTGTCTCATACAAATTAATCTATTAGCTTCTTGTTGTTATTCACGGATAAGTTTTGTTCAAGAAACAACGATTCGGCCAAGATGGTTCACGGGGACAAATGTTTTTTAGTTATAAAATGCAACAAATCCCGACTGAAATAGCCGGGATTCGTTGCATTTTATAATTGTTCTTAACTATAAATACGATTTTAAGAGTCTGCTCTTTTGTCCTTTCAATTTACGGATTGCTTTCTCTTTAATTTGGCGCACACGCTCTCGTGTCAAATCGAATTTGTCACCAATCTCTTCCAAAGTCATTTCTTGACAACCTATGCCAAAAAACATTTTTAAGATTTCGCGTTCGCGGTCATGCAATTGGTTCAATGCTCGGTCAACCTCCTTCGACAGCGACTCTTGATTGAGCGAAGAGTCTGCCATGGGGGAGTCGTCGTTGGTCAACACATCAAGCATACAGTTGTCCTCTCCTTCGGCAAATGGTGCGTCTACAGAGATGGAACGACCGGAAACACTGATTGTACTTGAGATTTTCTCTACCGGAATGTCGAGTCGGTTGGCAAGTTCCTCTGCTGAAGGACGACGCTGGTTTTCTTGTTCGAATTTAGAAAGCTCTTTGCTAATTTTGTTTAGCGAACCAACTTGATTCAAAGGTAGTCGGACAATTCTTGATTGCTCTGCCAATGCCTGCAAAATCGATTGGCGAATCCACCAAACTGCATATGAGATAAATTTGAAACCGCGTGTTTCATCGAATTTCTGAGCGGCTTTAATCAAGCCCAAATTACCCTCGTTGATCAAGTCTGGCAGACTCAATCCCTGGTTCTGATACTGTTTTGCTACAGAAACAACAAATCGAAGATTTGCGCGCGTCAATTTATCCAATGCCCGCTGATCGCCGTTTCGAATACGTTGAGCCAACTCAACTTCTTCTTCTACAGAGATAAGGTCTTCTCGTCCAATTTCTTGAAGATACTTATCAAGCGATGCGCTTTCACGATTGGTGATTGATTTTGAAATCTTTAATTGTCTCATTCAGATGTTGTTATTTAAAATCGGATTTTACGTGCAAAGATAATAAAAATTTATCACATAATTGTGGTTTATCCTCCAAAATAATTTAGTTACAGCAAAAAAGTTATAGAAAAAGTCATCGGACACACAATGCTATTGATGTATCCGATGACTGTAGTGTTGAGAGTGATGCTTTCTATTCCTTGACCGCTGCAATCAGAGCATTGAAAGCATCGTGCAACCCATCAGCATTTTTACCGCCTGCTTGTGCGAATCCAGGTTGGCCACCGCCACCACCTTTGATTGCCTTTGCTGCCTCACGTACAATTGACGCAGCGTTAAGTCCTTCTTTCACAAGGTCGTCTGTAAGCATTACGGTAAGCATAGGTTTCTTCTCCGGACTTACGGTTGCTGCTACAAATGCTGTTTTTGTAGGGGAGGCCTCACGTATGGCAAATGCCACTCCTTTGACAATGTCTGGAATGCGCATACCGCCCAATGATGTCAATTGGATGCCGTTTGGCAGTGTTTCTTTCTTCCCAAGAAGTTGAGAACTAAGGTTCTTGATGCGTTCAATTGCCATGTCTTCAGCATCTTTCCGCAATTCGGCATTTTCAGAGATTGTTTTCTTGACAGCCTTCTTTATATCCGAAGAGTTGAGCAGTGAGCCAACATATTTTATCGTGTTCTGCAACTCGTGGATTGCGTTTTCCACATTTTCGCCAGTTATTGCCTCAATGCGTCGTATGCCGGCGGCGATACTTCCTTCTGAAACAATCTTTATAATTCCAATGTTGCCAGTATTTGGCACGTGTGTACCTCCGCAGAGCTCAACAGAGTCGCCGTATTTGATAACGCGGACTTCTTCCCCATATTTCTCTCCGAACAATGCCATGGCACCCATCGCTTTAGCTTCCGCAATAGGGACATTGCGATGCTCGTCAAGAGCGATGGCGTTACGTATTTTCTTGTTTGCAAGTCGCTCAACTGCCTCTATTTCCTCTTCTGTCATCTTCTGGAAGTGCGAGAAGTCAAAGCGGAGTTCTGTAGGCGATACATATGAGCCTTTTTGCTCCACGTGTGTGCCGAGCACTTCTCTCAGCGCTTCGTGCAACAGGTGAGTCGCCGTGTGGTTGCATGACGTAGCCAAGCGTTTGTCGGTGTCTATTTTTGCGATTATTGCAGCCTGAGGATTTGACGGCATCTTTGTTGTCAAATGAATAGGCAGATTGTTTTCGCGTTTTGTATCGAATACTTCGATCTTCTCATCGCCTGAAATCAGCCAACCAGTATCGCCGACCTGTCCACCCATTTCTGCGTAGAACGGTGTCTCTTTCAGCACAATCTGATAGAACTCTTTGTTTTTCTGTTTTACCTTGCGGTATCGGAGAATGGATGTCTCACATTCAAATTTGTCATATCCGACAAACTCCGATTCCCCGGCATTGAGTTCAACCCAGTCGGAAGCCTCTATTGCGGCAGCATTGCGCGCACGTTGCTTTTGCTTCGCCATTTCTTCGTCAAACTCTTTGTGGTTGACGGTGAAACCATGCTCTTTCAGAATGAGTTCTGTAAGATCAAGAGGGAATCCATAAGTGTCATACAGTACAAACGCTTCCGTTCCGCTCACTTCTTTTCTGCCATCTGCCTTGGCCTCGTTGACAACCTTGTCGAGAAGTTTGATTCCAGTCTCCAATGTGCGGAGGAATGTGTCTTCTTCCTCTTTAATTACCGTCTTTATCAAATCTGGTTGTTGCTTGAGCTCTGGGTAGGCATCGCCCATAGACTCTATCAGTGTGTCCACAAGACGGTATATGAATGCTTGACGCTGGTCAAGGAATGTGTATGCATACCGAACAGCACGGCGCAGGATGCGTCGAATCACATAACCTGCCTTGGCGTTAGATGGAAGTTGAGCTTCGGCAATAGAGAAGGCGATTGTACGTACATGGTCGGCGATTACGCGCATTGCTACGTCAACCTTCTCGTCTTTGCCATAACTTTTTCCTGACAATTGTGAGATTTTCTGAATCAACGGTTGGAAAACGTCTGTGTCGTAATTTGAGTGTTTTCCCTGCAATGCGCGCACAAGACGCTCGAATCCCATTCCTGTATCGATGACATGCATAGGAAGCGGTTCGAGGCTGCCGTCTGCCTTGCGGTTGTATTGCATAAATACGATGTTCCAGATTTCAATAACCTGGGGGTCGTCTTTATTGACCAATTCGCGGCCAGGCGTTTTGGCTTTCTCCTCAGGTGTGCGCGAGTCAAGATGAATCTCGGAGCATGGACCGCAAGGACCGGTTTCACCCATTTCCCAAAAGTTGTCGTGTTTATTGCCGTTAATGATGTGGTCGGCGGATACATGCTTCAGCCAATATCCGGCAGCTTCATCGTCGCGTGAAAGGTCTTCTTCTGGAGCTCCCTCAAACACAGTCACATATAAATCGTCCGGATTGAGATGCAATACGTCCACAAGATATTCCCACGCATAATCGATGGCTCCTTCTTTGAAATAGTCACCAAACGACCAATTGCCAAGCATCTCAAACATCGTGTGGTGATATGTGTCAAGTCCCACTTCTTCCAAGTCGTTATGTTTACCGCTTACGCGCAAGCATTTTTGAGAGTCTGTGGCTCGTTTGTATTTCGGCGGGACGTTGCCCAATATGATGTCCTTGAACTGGTTCATTCCGGCATTTGTAAACATCAATGTCGGATCGTCTTTGATGACCATTGGTGCAGAAGGCACAATCTGATGGCCTTTGCTGTGGAAGAAATCTTTAAAAGATTCTCTAATTTCTTTTGCTGAATACATATCGTAATATAAACTTTCGTTTGAAATCAAGTTTTTTGAACGAGAATTAACTCTCATTTTATCTTGCAAAAGTAATCATTTTATTACTTTTGTAAAAGAAGAATCCACCCTAATGCGTAGCACTGAGAAAAAATATTATAAAATCAAAGAAGTTTCGGAAATGCTTGACATCCCCATCTCGACATTGCATTTCTGGGAACGGCAGTTTACGGTATTGTCTCCTCGACGGTCGAGAGGCAATGATAGGCTGTATACGACCGACGATATTGAAAAAATCAAGATGGTGCATTATCTTGTAAAGGTGCGCGGCATGAAGCTTGCCGCCGCCCAAGAACAGATTCTGCACAACCGCAAAAATGTGTCAAAAAGACAAGAGGTGGCGGAACGTCTTGAGGAAATAAAAACCGAACTGCAATCGTTGGCTGACGCACTGGACGGCATTTGGAAACGAGGCCGTGAAAACAACCCTGTCTCCGAATAGCTATCTGTCAGTCATCAAAACGCTTTAGGATGTTTTGATAAGCGTCGATGCGTCGATCACGCAGAAACGGCCACCAGCGTCTCACCTGTTCGCTTCTTGTCAAATCTATTGCAACAATTTTCTCCGCCTCGCTGTCGGTAGCGGCTTCATCAATCAGCTCGCCTTGAGGTCCTGCGACAAAGCTCGAGCCCCAGAATTGGATTCCGTTGGTTGCATTCGACGGGTCGGGTTCGTGTCCAACTCTGTTTACTGCGACAACAGGCAGCCCGTTGGCTACAGCATGTCCCCTCATGGACAACATCCATGCTTGTCGCTGACGCATTTTTTCCGCTTCATCGTCTGAGCTTTCCCATCCGATGGCGGTGGGGTATATCAATAATTCTGCGCCTTTCAATGCCATCAATCGAGCCGCTTCCGGATACCATTGGTCCCAACAAACCAATACACCAAGTTTTCCGACAGATGTCTGGATTGGTTCAAAACCTATATCCCCGGGCGTAAAGTAGAATTTCTCATAATATGCCGGATCGTCAGGAATATGCATCTTGCGATATTTCCCGGCAACGGATCCGTCTTTTTCAAAAACAACGGCGGTGTTGTGATATAACCCCGGCGCTCTGCGCTCAAACAGCGATGTCACAAGCACTATGCCGCATTCTTTTGCCACGTTGGAATAAACACCTGTTTCTTCGCCGTCAATGTCTATCGCCAAGTCAAAATTGTCGACGCTCTCCGTTTGGCAGAAATACAAGCTGTCGTGCAATTCTTGCAGCACCACAAGTTGCGCGCCGTCGTTTGCCAAGCGTTTTATTTTTGCGACAAGTTTTTCTCTATTCTTGCTTATGCAGGCGCTGTTGGCTTGCTGAATGTATCCTAATTTGATGATTCTGCTCATATATTCAATGAATTTTTAGGGAACTGCATGGTAACGCAATGGAGCGATCCGTGCTGTTTTATCAATGCTCGGCAGTCAACGCCGAGAACCTTTCTGTCTGGAAATGCAGAGGATATTATGCATATGGCTTCGCTGTCGTTGCTTTCCTGACCGTAAATAGGGACAAGAACAAATCCATTTCCAATAAGAAAATTGGCATATGTTGCTGGCAGCCGCTCCCCGTCGGCAAAGATAGGGGCGGGTAACGGCAGTGGGAGCAACTTATACTTTGCTCCGTCTGCGGTTGTGAAACTTTGGAGCTGACATTCCATGGCTTTCAACTCTGCGAAATGCTCGTCACGTTCATCATCGGTTGAAACATACAGAATGGTGTCGTTTGGCGCCAATCGCGCCAAGGTGTCTATGTGGCTGTCGGTGTCGTCGCCACTAAGGTAGCCATGGTCAAGCCACAACACTCTGCTTATGCCGAAGACCTTTTCCAAGTACGCTTGTATTTCCTCTTTGGATGATTGGCCATTTCTATTCTTGGAAAGAAGGCATTCGCTTGTGGTGAGCAGCGTTCCTCTGCCGTCGCTCTCAATGGAGCCTCCCTCAAGGACAAAATTCAAGCTGTTTGAATATTCCCCCTTAAACATTCCGGAATCGAAAAGACGGGATGTTATAAGATTGTCTTTGTCGGCGGCAAATTTCAGGCCCCAACCGTTGAACTTGAAATCGTTGACCACGGGGCGGTTTCCGCGAAGCGTGGTTATGGAACAAGTGTCGCGTGCCCAAGTATCATTTGTCGGACATTTGACCACGGATATCAACTCGTTGCTGAATGATATGTCGCTGCTGTCGTCAGGGTCTGCTATGACGATGACTCTTTCGCCTTGGTCAGCAATGGCGTTGACTATCTCTTTGTAGCAAGAGACAACTTCTTCCAGCATATATGACCAATCTGTTCCGGCATGTGGCCACGCAAGCATTATGGCGTCTTGTTCTGCCCATTCGGCGGGAAGAATTGCGCGTTCGTTGTTATTCGTCATATTCTGTAAGGGAATCAAATGCAGATTCGTGATTGTCCAAGTATTCGTGACAATAATCAACAAACGCTGTGCGTTCGCGGTAGCCCATATCGTCACACCATTCCTTAAAATAAGCCTTAAGCGCCTCGTCCTCGAAAATCAGACGTTTAAACTCGCTCTCGGCAATGTCTATACTCCCAAACCTGACCAGTAGTTCCTGAATCATTGATGAAATATCAGTCATAGTTTCAATAGTTTTATACGTTTCCCAAAAATAACCATATTTCCTCTAACTTCCAAACTTTATAAAAAAATAAGCACACGTAATTGAGCGTGCGCTTATTTTTATTTTGATGTAAGTTGTGTCTTATTCAGAAACCACCTCGAAAGGAATTTCTACAGAAACTTCTTTGTGGAGTTTCAAGAGAGCCTTGTAGCTTCCAACTTCCTTCACAGCCTCTTTGAGAACGATAAGTTTGCGGTCTACGTTGAAACCCAACTTCTCGAGAGCCTCTGCAATTTGAATATTGTTTACTGAACCAAAGATTGTGCCGGTAGAGCTTGTCTTTGCTCCGATAGTCAAAGCAACGTCCTTCAAAGACTCTGCCAATGCCTCAGCGTCGGCTTTGATTTTAGCCAGCTTGTGGGCTCTTTGCTTCTGGTTTTCTGCCAAAACTTTAAGTGCCGATTCGGTAGCGATAACAGCTTTGCACATTGGGATAAGGTAGTTTCGACCGTAACCGCTCTTAACTTCTACAACATCGTCCTTGTAGCCAAGATTTGCGATATCTTCTTTTAATATGATCTTCATAATTGTAATCCTTCTTTTAATGTTATTTCATCAAGTCAGTCACGTAAGGAAGAAGTGCAAGATGACGGGCGCGTTTTACGGCCTGTGCCACTCTTCTCTGGAATTTGAGTGAAGTTCCCGTGATGCGACGAGGAAGGATTTTGCCTTGCTCGTTCAAGAATTTCTTGAGGAATTCAGGATCTTTGTAGTCGATATACTTAATGCCACTCTTTTTGAAACGGCAATATTTTTTCTTTTTGACATCTACTGAAAGCGGAGTCAAGTATCTGATTTCTGATTGTGGTTGTGCCATGATTAATCCTCCTTTGTTTCGTTGTTGTTAGACTTAGCTGCGCGAAGACTTCTGCGTTTTTCAGCGTATTCTGCAGCATACTTGTCAAGACGGAATGTCAAGAAACGAATAACTTTCTCGTCGCGACGATAAGCTGTCTCAAGTTTCTTCACAACCTGCGGTTCTGCATTAAACTCAACAAGGCAATAGAAGCCTGTGCTTTTTTTCTGAATAGGGTATGCCAACTTGCGGAGGCCCCAGTTCTCTTCATTTACTATTTCTGCACCATTTTTAGTGAGAACAGCAGTGAATTTTTCTACCGCTTCCTTCATCTGAGCATCAGACAAAACGGGAGTTAAAATGAAAACGGTTTCGTACTTGTTCATAATTAATTGATTAGTTTTTAAAATTTGCGGCACAAAGGTATGAATTTTTCGCTGTTTACGCAAACACTTTTTGTGAAGATGCAATAAAAAAATGAAAATTTAACAATAAATGGTCGTTTTGATGGATTTTGAGCTACATGTCACTGATTTCCGCATGAAGTTTTGACGGGATTCTAAAAAAATAACTAAATTTGCACATTTGTAAAGCGAAGAATCTATTAAATGGAAATAACGGCAACGCAATTAGCGACTATTATAAGAGGTGAAATCGAGGGCGACGGCTCTGTGAAGATATCCTCTTATTCTAAAATCGAGGAGGCTCAAGAGGGTTCTTTGTCATTCTTGGCCAATCCTAAATACACGCATTTTGTATATACGACAAAGGCATCTGTTTTGTTGGTGCGCAAAGATTTTGTACCTGAGCAGCCTATAAAAGCGACACTGATAAAGGTGGACGACCCTTATGCCACTTTGGCGGAGTTGCTCAATTTGGTGCAAGCATCGGCTCCTGTGAAATCCGGAGTGGAGCAGCCCGTATATGTTTCGGATGGCGTTGATTTGCCAAAATCAATTTATCTTGGTGCATTCTCTTATATCGGCAAGGATGCCAAAATAGGAGAGAACGTAAAAATATACCCTCAGTGCTATATTGGCGACGGTGTTGTTATTGGAAACAACACGACTCTTTACGCAGGTGTTAAAATATACCAGGGGTGCGTTGTCGGCGAGAATTGCATTCTCCATTCGGGAGTTGTTGTGGGAAGCGACGGCTTTGGATTTGCCCCTGAAAAGGACGGCAGTTATCTGAAGATTGCCCAGATCGGCAATGTGGTAATTGAAGACAATGTAGAAATAGGCGCCAACACCACTGTCGACAGGGCTACGATGGGCTCGACAAAAATCCATAAAGGCGTGAAGTTGGACAATCTTATACAAGTTGCGCATAATGTTGAAATCGGCGACAACACAGTTATTGCCGCGCAGACAGGCATTGCGGGTTCGGCTAAGATTGGCAAACAAAATATGATTGGAGGCCAAGTTGGCATCGCCGGTCACATCACAATCGGCGACCGGAACCAAATTGGGGCACAGTCTGGTATCCATACAAGAACAGGCGACGACAAGGTGCTGCTGGGGTATCCTGCGGTTGACGCAAGAGATTTTATGCGCGAAGCTGCATATCGTCGCCGGTTGGGCGACATAATCGCCGACTTGAACACTATAAAAAAAGACTTAAACAAAAAAAACAACAAATAAAAAAGATAATATGAAACAATGTACGTTGAAATCTGCTTTTACCATAAAAGGTAAGGGCTTGCATACGGGCAGGGAAATTGAAGCGACATTCAAGCCTGCTCCAGACAATTTTGGGCGGAAATTCCTTCGCATTGATGTTGAAGGCGCAGCGCCTATCGAAGCTGTGGCTGAGAATGTCGTGGAAACATGCCGCGGAACGGTTATTGCTTCTGGCGACTTGAAAATCTCCACTATTGAGCACGCCATGGCTGCGTTGTATGCTTCCAATGTAGACAACTGCCTCGTGGAGCTGAATGGCCCTGAAGTGCCAATCCTTGACGGCAGTGCAAAAATATTTATGTACAAGATTGAGGAAGTCGGAGTTGTTGAGCAGACGGAAGACGCAGCGGTGTACGTTGTAAGAAACCGCACAACGGTTAAGGACAGCGAGACCGAAGCCTCAATTTGCGTTATTCCCGACAGCGATTTCTGCGTGGATGTAATGATTGAGTTCAACTCGGTTGTACTCTCCAATCAGTTCGCCACTCTTGACTCTTTGGATGATTTCAAGACACAGATTGCTGCAAGCCGTACATTCGTTTTCGTAAGAGAAATTGAAGAGTTGGTCAAACACGACTTGATAAAAGGCGGCGACCTGGACAATGCCATCGTTATTTACGACACTCCGGTGGCGCAGTCGGAGCTTGACAGAATCGCCGATATGATGAACGTGCCAAGAAAGAAAGTGTCAGAGTTCGGATTCATCAACAACGACGAGCTGGTGTTTAAAAACGAGCCGGCACGCCACAAACTTCTTGATGTGGTTGGCGACGTGGCTTTGATTGGCAGACGTGTGCAGGGCCGTATTATCGCCACTTGCCCAGGTCATACAATCAACACTACATTTGCGAAAAAGGTGAGACGCGAATTAAAGCGTCAGGAGGTTCAGGCCCCGGTCTACAATCCAAACGAGACCCCGATTATGGACGTAAACCGTATCAGAGAGTTGCTTCCACACAGATATCCGTTCTTGTTGGTTGACAAGATTATCGACAAATCCGACAAATATATTGTTGGAGTAAAGAACGTGTCGGGCAACGAACCATTCTTCCAAGGCCACTTCCCTGCAGAGCCAGTGATGCCTGGTGTGCTTCAAGTTGAAGCCATGGCTCAAACTGCAGGATTGCTTGTCTTAGGCTCTGTTGATAATCCAGAAAGCTATTCTACTTATTTTATGAAGATCGACAACGTAAAATTCCGACAGAAAGTAGTCCCTGGCGACACTTTAGTTTTCCACGTGTCATTCTTGACTGAATTGAGAAGAGGTTGTGCCAATATGAAGGGCTATGCTTTTGTTGGCGATAAAATCGTTTCCGAGGCTGAATTCATGGCGCAAATAATCAAAAATAAATAATATGAAGCAACCATTAGCATACATACATCCGGATGCCAAGATAGACCCAAGCGTGGTCATCGACCCGTTTGTGACAATTGACAGAAACGTGGAAATCGGAGCGGGAACACGCATTGCCAGCAACGTTACAATCATGGAGGGTACAAGGATTGGCAAGAACTGCACGATTTACCCGGGCGCTGTTATTGGTGCGATTCCTCAAGATCTTAAATTCATGGGAGAAAACACGTTGGCTATCGTTGGCGACAACACAACCATTCGTGAATGCGTGACCATAAACAGGGGCACCGCGTCGAAGGGCAAGACTGTTGTTGGCAGCAATTGCCTTATTATGGCTTATTCTCACATCGCCCATGACTGCGTGATTGGGGACAATATCATTATTGCAAACGCTTCGCAGATTGCTGGAGAGGTACAAATCGACAATTTTGCGGTAGTTGGAGGAGGAACATTGATTCATCAATTTTGCCATATAGGTTCTCATGTGATGATACAAGGCGGGGCTTTGGTCAACAAAGACATTCCCCCATATGTAAAAGCTGCCCGTGAACCGATATCGTATGCTGGCGTGAACTCAATAGGCTTGCGTAGACGCGGTTTCACAAATGAGCAGATTCGTGACATCCAGGACATATATCGTTATCTATATCTTTCTGGATACAACAATAGCGATGCTGTTGAGCTTATCGAGGCGGAACTCCCTGCCACGAAAGAGCGTGACGAAATCATCTTGTTTGTGCGCAACTCGAAGCGAGGCATTATTAAAGGCTACGTATAGCAATAAGCCTTAACCGAAGACTTGCGAAAGGGTCGATCTGACAAAGTGTTAGGTCGACCCTTTCGCATTGGTATTTTTTCGAGGCGCTGAGAAGAAGTTGAAGGCGGCAAAGGCACTGAAGGAGAAAGGCGAGACGCCGGAAGAATTGTTGCGGTCAATCAAGGAAAACGAGAAAGCGGTAGCGGAGGCACAGAGAGAGGTAGCCGCTTGGAAAGCCATCGTAGGCGAAAAGTCACGCAGAGAGGAAGCCGCCAAGGCGGAGGCGGAAAGGAAAGCCGCTGAGGAGCGTGAGCGTGCCGAGGCGGAGGAGAAGACTCGCATTGAGGCAGAGAAGAAAGAGGCGGAGAGGATTGCCAAGCAGAAGACTGAGGAGGAAGCTAAGCCACAACTAAAAGATGTGGTTAGGACAATAGTCGAAAAGGGCAAGTCGGTTGCTTCTAAATTGTTCGAAAGATCATTCTTTGATGTCGGAAAGACTCCGGAGTTTATGAAGAAGATTGGCTTGACGGGTAATCGTTTCACAATTAAGTATGGTGTGCTGTCACGTCACGCAGGTAAGGATTCCTCGCATTCTCTGACGGAAAAGGAGTGGAAGGAATTACCTAATGCTTTACAGAAACCTTTTGCCATAACACGATTCGGAGAAAAGGAAAATGGTTATCGCTTGTATACAACGATGAAAAACGACAAGGGAGAGACCATAGTAGTTGGCGTTGATGTGAAGAACACAGGTCGGAATTTGGAGGTAAACTCTATATCTACAATATTCGGCAGACGAGGAGATGCAAAGATTACACAAAAAGAGGAAGTGTTGTATACGGACGAAAAAATAGCTCCCGAGCAGCGGTCACTTCTGGGTCAGCCCAATTCTGACCAATATACCGACACTCGGGAGAGAAACGTTTCCGCTGACAAAGGTAGCGAAAAGCCGGAGAAGAAGCAAGAGAAGCAGAGCGTTTTTGACAAGGCTAAGGAGATTGCCGA
>OIGD01001253.1_pt1 | contig 24456 bp, 27 predicted proteins | sample 1582211 | NCBI WGS metagenome assembly OIGD01 (sample SAMN04414078, study PRJEB24778) | human gut metagenome | material: faecal | host: Homo sapiens
AGGTCAAACTAAGGAATTTATAGCTAAAGCTACGGGGCTTTCTTTAGATGAGCTTAATAACATATTAAATTAAATAATTTTAAATCATTAAGGCGCCAGTTTCTTTAGTACTGACGCCTTTTCATATATTTCTCTTTAATTAATTTTAGTATCTAAATTAATCATTATCATTTCTAAAAAAATTAATCATAAAATAAATAAGACTAATTACCAACAAAAAAATTACTGCCTTATTTAAAACAAATCCATGTTGAAATCTTGTGATTAAAACTTCAAATGATATCAAACTGTTTTTCCCTTGATGTACCCAAATTTTAATATATTTACAAATATCACTTACAAAAAGTGTAAATAACATTACTAAAAATAATTTTTTTGATTTTGGCATACTATCCCCTCCTTATGAAAAAAGAAGCGTAAAATTACGCTTCAATCTTTTTAACTTCTGAGAAATTCAACTCAAGTGGTGTTAAACGGCCAAACATCTCAACTAATACTGTAACCATTTCCTTTTCAGGATTAATGGCAGATATCGAAGCGATTGTATCTCTCCACGATCCAGTTGTAATAAGAACCTTGTCTCCGACATTAAACTCGAATGAAGGCTTTTCCATTTTACCAATACGAAGTAAAATTTCATTCATTTCAGACTGAGGAACTGGATTTGGTTTAGTTCCATTTCCAGAAGACCCTAAGAATCCTGTAACCTTTGGTGTATTACGTACCATAAACCAAGCTCTTTCATCTACTTCCTTGTCTACTTCCATCTCTACAAATACATAACCTGGAAACATTTTTCTTTGTTTAATAACTTTCTTTCCATCTTTCTTCTCTTCTTCATATTCCTCATCAGGACTTAAAATTTGAAGAATTTTATCTTGAAATCCCATTGATTCAATACGATGCTCAAGATCATCCTTAACAGAATTTTCTTGGCCAGAATATGTTTGTACAATATACCATTTTTTGCTCATATAAATACCTCTTATCCTTTAATATTTAAAATTCCAGATATTAATTCACTAACTAATACATCATACATCAAGTATAGCAAAGTAAAAACAATTAAGAAAACAAATACCTTTAAAGTATTACCTAAAAATAAATTTTTTCCAGGCCATGTCACCTTTTTAAGTTCTGGAAACGCAACCTTAACAAACGGATACACGGCATACACTAAGCTTAGTGATGCAATAACTACAATTATAGTCGCAAAAGCTTTTGGGAATGAACCAATAATAGGGACGGTTGACTTAACAGAAATTGTTCCATTTAAAATGAATACACCCAAAATTAAAACAGCGATAGAAAGAAACATGAAAGCATAATTTTCCCATTTATGCTCAGTCGTAATATATTCCCAAATTCTACTTGTTTGTTCTTCTTTTTTCTCTTTAATAGCCATTTTTTAGCCTCCTATTATTTAGTCTCACGATGTATTGTATATTTATTACATCTTGGACAAAACTTTTTAAATTCTAAACGTTCTGAAGTAGTTGCCTTATTTTTTGTCGTTTGATAATTACGACTTAGACACTCCTCACAAACTAAGATTACTTTTTCTCTCATAATAAAAAACCACCTTTATCAGTGTTTACCATATAATTTTATTATAAGTTCTATTTTTAGTCAAGTTAAAATCATTTATTTATTTTAATTTGATCTGAAAATCTAAGTTTTCTCATTTCATAATATATTTTATTTATAGGAATATTAAGCTTTTTAGATATTTCACTAACCGCAAAGCCTCTAAGAATTAAATCAGCAATTTGTCTTTGCAAATTACTACTTCGCTTATAAATCTCCCTTACTTTCATTTCGTTTAGATACTCATCATCTATAGTAGACGAATCTATAACATCTTCGCCAAGATGTATAACACATTCAAGCTCTTGATTTTTAATTTTTATAAGATATCTTTTTAAACTAACAGAAAAATAAGTATAAAATGAGCCTTCATTTGAATAATGACGAATACACTTCATTAAAATTCCGTTAGCCTCTGAAAGCAAATCTTCTTCATCATAATTGACAATTTTAAATGTTCTTATTATTTTTAAAGACAATATATTATACTTATCTACAATCAATTCTAATGCCTTAGGATTAGAACCATCTCTAATTAAATAAATCAATTCTTTATCATTATAATTATTAAAATCCATCATACTATTCATTAATTAATGCCAATACAATGCCACATGATACTGATGCGTTAAGTGAATTTACATGACCAACCATTGGAATTTGTAACATATAATCACATTGTTTCTTAACAAGCCTTGACATTCCAAAGCCCTCAGAACCAATAATTACCGCTAAATTCAAATCCTTAGGAAGCTCAGAGGCCTTTTTATCACCTGAAGCATCTGTTCCAACAATCCAATAACCATTATCCTTAAGCTTGATTAGTGCCTGATTCAAATTATTAACCATAATAATATCAACATATTCAATTGCACCTGTAGATACATGGGCAACAACCTCGGTTACACTAACTGAACGATTTTTAGGAATAATAACACCCTTCACACCAAAAGCATCGGCACTTCTTAAAATCGCACCAAAGTTATGCGGATCCTCAAGTCCATCAAGAATTAAATAGATTTCTCTTCCTTGAGTTTTTTTGCTTAATGATTCTTCAAGTGTCACATATTGATAATCGCTTGCATATGCTCCATAGCCTTGTGATTGAGGAAACATCGAATCCATTTTCTTCTTATCAATGATATTATACTTAATTTTTTTGTCATCTAAAAGCTTAGTAAAATTAGGATCTTTTTGGGTTGTTTCTACTGTTGTATAAACGCATTCAAGCCTATGTCCTGCAAATATTGCTTCATATGTGCAGTTTTTTCCATAAATTTTTATCATAAAATCACCATTTTTTCGTCAATGTCATTGTACCATATAATCTAAAATAATAGAAGAAATATTTTAAATTATCTTATGCCTCACGTTCCTTAAGTGCACTAACCATATCTAATTTTTTCGTTTTTTTAGATATTAGGTAAATAGTAACTAATGATACTAAAAAGGGAACAACAATACCAACAATATAAGAAAGATAGCCAAATGCCATATTCATTTCGTATTCACCAGCTAAGGCACGCAAAAGAATATCAAGCAAGTATGCTCCCAAAGGAAGCCCTATAATAAGTCCCATAACTGTAATCCAGATCGTCCCGACAACTAAAATTTTAGCAATTTTCTTATTAGTAAAGCCAATAACCTTTAAGGTCGACATCTCACGAATCTTTTCAATATAACCTAATGATGCAAGATTATATAAAACCACAACTGCAAGAATTGCTGATGCTAAAATTAAAATCCATATCATTGAATCCATCATTTCCATCATCGTGTTAAAAGCATTTAAAAGCTCAGTCTTTGTCGTGATTGAAGAAACATTACTATCCACCATAACATTTAAATTTGTATATAGCGTTTGAATTTTATAACTAATCCCCAATTCATTTGCAGTATTTTCGGTCATATAAATTCCCTCAGTCATACTTAAACATACACCAATAACCTTAGAGCTGATAATCTCTTTACTACCATATAGATTAAAGTCTATTTCCTTATTTATTTTATATCCATCATCCTTGATTCTTCTGCAGACATATACTCCTCCATCTTTAGGTTCAAGTCTATTTTCTTTTTCATCAACAATTCCCAAAAGATTATGACTATTATTAATAATACTTAATACAACCGTTTTATTGTTAAGCTTAATAGCGACATTTGCTTCATAATCCGCCTCATACTTAGAAGCTAGGTCTAAAGCTTTTGTATTTGAAATTTGACTATTTAAGGTTAGCTTATTTTCAAAATTATAATTTTCATTATATAATGTATTCTTAAAATCGATAACTGTATCTCTCATACCCATACACGCAAAAATTAAAACAGTTGAGAACAATACGCCTATAATGCTCATAATAGTCCTAGCTTTATGTCTTAGCATGTCTCTTATATTCCATTTAGTCTGAAAGGAAGCTTTACTAAAGAATTTTGTTTTTTCAATATAGGAAGCCTTAACTGCTTTTTCCCTTTTAGGCTTAAGGGTTTCGCAGGCGGTTCCTTTAAGCTCGCTATTAACAATTAAATATGAAATTATACCTAATGTGATTGGTAATAGTATTACAATCAAAACACCATACCAAGGCATATACAAATGCCACGAAGGAAAATCAAGATAAGTTGACATCGGACCTTTAGGATTAATAATATAATATGCTATACCATATGCAAGCACACAACCAATTAAAGTTCCGATAATACCAATAATAAGGCCATATAGACTATAATGTCTTGCAATTTTTTTTCGTTTAAAACCTAAAGATTTTAAAACTCCCATTTGAATTCTTTCATTAGTACTAATTCTTGCCATTGTCGTAACCATCGTTAAAACAGCAATCAAAATGAAAGCCGTGGGAATCAAAAGGGCCATCGTCTTTCCTTCTTCAATTTCACCATTAGAACCACTATAGCCAGTTTCATCTTGATACGACAAAATCGTAATGCTAGCCCCTAAAGCATTAAGAGCCTCCGCCTCAAAATCAGATGTAGATAATTTAGACGAAGCATAAACAGTATTATAAAATGCTTGCCCTAGGTATTTTGTCATCGTCTTGGGGCTTAAATAGCAATATGCATATTCCTTATAGTTAGGAAGAAGTTGGGATGAATCCTTAAGACAAATCAAATATTCAGATGATTTAATTAAGCCCTTTACTGGCTCATGAATTTTAAATCCTTCGGCTTCAATATCTAAATAATCATTAAGCTTAATATTATTTTCTTTTGCATATAAATCTGATAAATAAATACCATCCGCTTCATTCGAATAAACTTCTCCATCGATATAAAAAGGCTTTATGTTTTGACAATCCTCTAACACATTAAGCATTAAATATGTATTATTATTTAAAGAGCCTAAAACAGTTAAAGCCCTCGTTGCATACTTAACATCCGAAAAATCTTTTACATATTGAAGTTCATCTAAACTAAATGAATCCTTATAAATACGATATTCAGGATATCCAGTGTCTTCATAATAATTGGTTCTATTTGTCTTAATCGAATACCACTCAATATTACATCCCAAAAAGATTCCTACACCTAAAATAATCATTAGAAGCATTGAAATCATTTGAGCTTTATAATTTAAAAGCGTTCTTATTATTTTTCTTTTTAGCATTACCAATCAATCTCCTCTACTTCAAGCTTTTTTTCATTGTTATTTACTGATTCGATTTTGCCATTACGAACCTTAATTACTATATCAGCCATTTTCGCAATGTTTTGGTTATGAGTTACAATAATAACACATTTATTAAATTCATATGCCATTTTTTCAAAAAGCCTTAATACCTGAATTCCCGTTTCAATATCTAAAGCTCCCGTTGGTTCATCAGCTAAAATAATATCAGGATTTTTGGCCAAAGCTCTTGCAATACTTACACGTTGTTGCTCCCCACCGGATAGCTCGCATGGGAATTTATCCTTATGGTCCTTAAGTCCTACCGCATCAAGCATCAATTCATAATCAAGTGTATTTTTAGTTATATCACCAACTAAACTAACATTTTCATACACTGTTAGCGTTGGAATCAAATTATAAAATTGAAAAACAAATCCTACATGTTTAGCCCTATAGTTGGCTAACATATCATCAGACATCTTAGCTATATCATTATTATCAATAATAATTTCACCAGATGACGGAATATCAAGACCACCAATCAAATTTAAAAGAGTTGACTTGCCAGCCCCTGATGGTCCCAAAATAACAATTACCTTTCCTTTATCAAGCTCTAAATTAACATTTGATAGAGCCTTTACCTTATGCTCTCCAGCATCATAAAATCTACTAACATTTTTTAAAGAAACTAAACTCATAGCAATCCTCCTGGTTAGGCGTAACTAACTTATATATAAATAAAAAATGTATTTCTACATCTTTTATTTTACAACACTTTTTTATTTTGTCAAATGATATCCTTATTTTGTGCATCCGCAAGGTGTTTTAATAAAATTCATTAAGCTATCTACATAACCTTTACGAAGACTATATTTATCTATAACGACAACAAAGCCACCTTCAATTAAAGTCCTTAGGTCGTCTTTAAGTGCTTTTTCATCTTCAAATATAGCATGTAGCTCATCATAGCTCAAATCACCTTTATTGTAAAGCATTTTACAAATCTTAACTCTATTAGGATTAGCCAAAATTGCAAAGCCTCTCGCTGCTTCATCCTTATGCATAAAATCACCACCAATATTTAGAATACCATAGACTTATTTACTTTACCAATGTTATGCTTACTTTAAATTTTCCCATCTTTGTTTCAAATAAAAAGCACTAAGCTTAGGTTCCCTTTCTCTTGTAAAAACACCTTTTTTATTTCCATTTACTCTAATTATACCTTCTGATGTCTCAAAATCAGCAAAATTCCAAATTTGTTCACCACATACACAAGAATGCTTATCAAATATTTCATGATATCCTTTTAAAAACTCAACCTGATAGTTTTCCGACCACATTACACTAGGAAGTCTTTTAATACCCTGATATGTGTCCGTTCCATATTCAGTAAAGATAACTGGTTTATTTAAAAGCTCCCATTTATCTAACTCAGAATCAAGTGTTTCAAAGGCTACATCAAGCTCGGATCCTCCCTGCGTATACCAGCCATAATAACGGTTAAGCATAATAAAATCCGAAAATTGATAACATTTACAAGCATCTGGGGTTGATGACATGATCATTGAAAAGCTACGAGGTCGATGCTCAATATCAAGTTCATAGCATTTATCAAAAACAGCCTTAAAATATGAAATTGCTTTATCTGATGAAGTTGTATCTGGCTCATTAAATAAACTCCAGGCTATTACACTAGCGTAATTTTTATCACGTAAAATTAATTCTGAAAGCTCATGTAAATGATTTTCAAGCGTAATAGTGCTTACACCCTTCATTTCAAAAAAAGGCTCTACCTTACGTCCACTTCCTGCATCAAAAGCATTCATAAGTGATGGAAAAAAACCTACAGCCGGAAGTTCATCAATTATTAAAAAGCCTTCCCTATCAGCCAACATATATTCTTCTTCACTATAGGGATAATGACTAGTTCTAAATGAATTTGCATTGATCCATTTCATAAGCTTAAAATCCCTTTTCATTACCGGAAGATTTTCACCTCTACCACTAATATAAAAGTCCTCATGACGTCCAAAGCCTTTTAAATAAATAGGCTTTCCATTAAGCCTTAGCTCTTTATCCTTAATTTCAATAGTTCTAATACCCACATCAAGCATATATTCATCTATAAGCTTATCCTCTTTATATAGCCCAAACACAAATTTATATAAATAAGGATTTTCTGGCGACCATAATTTAGTATTTTCAATTTTTATAATACCTTCTATATCATTAGAAGCTGCTACAATTTTATTAAATTCATCATATACGGTGAGCTTTAAAGTGCTATTTCCAGTCGCTTTAACGCTGTAAAATGTCTCAGAATTTTCTTTACAAATTTTATGATTTAAACTAATATCAGTAATTGAAGTTTTAGGCGTTATAACTAGCCTTACTGGTCTTATTAAGCCTGCATAATGAAAAAAATCAAAATAAGGTTTATTAATTTTTCTTCCATCTTCAAGTACTTTAACTTCACCACAAGGAAGTGTATGAATGGAAAGCTCATTGTTAAGCTTAACAACAATTAAATTCTTTTCATTCCACTTTACCAAATCATTAATCGATATGCTAAAAGGTAAAAAGCCTCCAATATGATGTCTAACTAAGGTTCCATTTAAAAAGACATACGCTTCATGAGCCGCACCATCAAATCGTAAATTAATATCCTTATTCTTAAATTCATCATTAAGATAAAATTCTTTTTTATACCAAACATTACCAACATAATTTTTATATTTTTCTTCGGTAAAAAAATCATTATAGCTTGAGGGGACAGGAACTTGTTCTCCTTTAAAGTGACCATTAGAATAATCCTTTAAATCACCATCACCTTCAAAATCAAACATAAAATCCCACATTCCACATAAATCGATTTTCATACGTGTTTTAGTATTTTTAGGATACAACATAATATCAGCCATTTTATCACCTAGCTATATTATGATACTCATTTATCATTTCAATACAAAAAAATACTGAGAAGCAATCATAAGTTTGTCTAAAGTTTCATCATTAAATTAAGTTTCTTAATTTTTAATTACATAAAAATAAATTACAGGCATTTACTTAACATATAACCTATGAGCATAAGCTACATCATCAGTTGTAAGATCGATTTTAAGCTTTTTAAAAATATTGCTATCAACCTCACTTAAAATAACAGTTGAATGAGCTTGAGCACCTCTAAGCTCATGAAGTTTTGAAATTGCTAGTTGAGCTAAAGGATTAGTTGTAGCAGAAATAGCTAAGGCATTTAAAACCTCATTTACATGAAGACGAGGATTACGGTTACCCAATACATTAATTTTCAAATTACTTACAGGCTCAATAATCTGAACAGATAATAAAGGGATATCATCAGGAATACCTGCTAAATATTTTAAAGCATTTAAAATAAGCGCACTAGGTGCAAGCAAAAGCTTTGAGGTTTTAGCGGTAATCATCGTTCCGTCTGAAAGCTCAAGAGCCATTGATTCAGTACCAGTATCTTCCTTCTTTTTACGAGCAGATAAAACACAATGCCTAGATTCCTCATTAAGATTTAAGCTTTGCATTAAAAGTTTAATTTTTTCAAGAGCATTCTCTGTTGTTTTACCATTACGAAGTAAAACCTTCGTCTCGTAATATCTTCTTACAATTTCTGCTTTACTTGCCTCATCAGACGCCTCATGATCAGAGATAGCAAAGCCTGCCATATTAACACCCATATCTGTTGGTGATTCATACGGACATTTACCATAGATGGCTGTAAACATTGATTTTAAAACCGGAAAAATTTCTACATCTCGATTATAATTAACTGTTAGTTTACCATAATGATTTAAATGATAGGGGTCAATCATATTTACATCTGCTAAGTCAGCTGTGGCCGCCTCGTAAGCAATATTTATAGGATCCTTTAAATCTAAATTCCAAATTGGGAATGTTTCATATTTAGCATAGCCTGCCTTAATACCATTTTTATTTTCATGATAAAGTTGCGATAAACAAGTAGCCATTTTTCCTGAACCAGGACCAGGTGCTGTTACAACTACTACCTTATGAGAGGTTTTAATATAATCATTTTTTCCAAAACCCTCTTCGCTAATAATCTTATCAATACAATGAGGGTAGCCCTCTATTACATAATGCTTATAAACGTTAATACCTAAATTGTTAAGCTTCTTAATAAATGTATTTACCACAGGTACATCTTGATACTGAGTAACACAAACAGACCCAACGAAAAGACCAGATGATCTGAAAGCGTCTATTAACCTTAAAACTTCACTTTCATAATTTATACCAATATCATTTCTAATTTTGTTTTTTTCTATATCCTTTGCTGATATAGCAATAACAATTTCCACATCATCTTTTATAGTTAATAACATTTTTAACTTTGAATCTGGTAAAAAGCCTGGTAAAACTCTACTTGCATGATAATCATCAAAAAGCTTTCCCCCAAATTCTAGGTAAAGCTTGTCACCAAATTGATTAACTCTTTTTATAATATTTTCACTTTGCAATTTCAAATATAAATCATTATCAAAAGCTATTCTCATATGTCACTCCAAAACTAAAAAAACCCGGAGACATTTCTCCTAGGTGAGTCTCCTGTATTATACCAAAAAAAGCATTATCATGACAATAGTTTAGAAAATTTTTTTTAGTTTTCATAAAAAAAGAACCTCGGTTGAGAATTCCGAAGTTCTTTTTTTATTAATCCATAATGAATAATTGCGTTTAAATAAACTGTAAAATTAACGCTTAGAGAATTGAGGTGCACGACGAGCCTTCTTAAGACCGTATTTTTTACGTTCCTTTTGACGAGGGTCACGAGTACACATACCAGCTGGTTTTAAGCTAGCACGATAATCTGGATTTACAAGCATTAAAGCACGAGTAATACCAAGACGAATAGCTCCTGCTTGACCTGTAATACCACCACCATTAACATTAACAGAAATATCGAACTTTTCAGTTGATTCAGTTAACTCAAGTGGTTGAAGTACATCTAAACGAACAGATGGAGAAGGGATATAATCCTCAAAACTACGTCCGTTGATTGTGATAGTACCTTTACCTGCTTCTAAAACTACGCGGGCAACTGCGCTCTTACGACGTCCTGTTGCTAAATATTGAACTTTTTTATTAGCCATGATTTATATTCCTCCTTATGCCTTTACCTTAAATTCTACTGGTTTTTGTGCAGCATGTGGATGCTCGCTACCAGCGTATACATATAAGTGACCTCTTTGAACGTCACCTAATTTAGTATGAGGTATCATACCCTTAATAGCGTATTCTACCATTCTAGTAGGGAACTTAGCCATCATTTCAGAAGCATTTAAAGTAGTTAAACCACCATTGTACTCTGAGTGATGACGATATAACTTATCGCTCCACTTGTTTCCAGTTAATTTAATCTTATCAGCGTTGATAACGATAACGTTATCTCCACAGTCACAGTTAGGAGTATAAATAGCCTTGTGCTTTCCTCTTAAAAGTGTTGCTACCTGAGTAGCTAAACGACCTAATGTTAAACCATTAGCGTCAACAACATACCAATTATGTTGTACAGTTTGTTTACTTGCCATATAAGTATTCATTGTTTGTTCCTCCTTAATATTGTCTTAATTAAATAATTAAGGGCAAATGTGGATTTAAATAAAAAATGTACCTTATATAATTTACAATAAAACTTATATATTGTCAACTATTTTTTATTTTTTTATTTAAAAATAAGCAACTTTATTTTCAATTATTAAAATTCCTCTTCATTTTGTTGAAGAGGACTAAGATTAATTATTTTTTACTTTTTTTAGACACTGGTTTGGCAAGAAATCCATCAATAAATAATATAATTCCCGCAAGAATCAAAAGTATTGCAAAAATCCAAATTAAAGTCACGTCGCTAAATAAAGGCTTAGCAAATAAATAAACACCAACTGAAACTAAAGCAATTGCACATACTAACCACCATAATGGATAACGATCATTATTCCCGTGTTGATGATAATATGCTCTAAATATTTCAACAACTCCACGGCACCATAATGCAAGTCCTAGAATAGCACATGCACCACCAATGTTAATAACCTTAAATTGTTGTAAAATACAACCAAGAGCAATTAATGACATTAATACAAATTCTACAATTGTTAAAACCTTTACGACTCCATTACTTCTTCGTCTTATTTTTTTAACAAGAAATAAACATAAATATAGAACAATACAAGCAAAAATAATAATATTAACTAAATTTTGTCCCCAATCCTTCCAAAAAACCCAATCACCAGCATTTTGCCAAATAGGCATAAACATAATTCCTAAAAGAATAGCTAAAACGCCTGTAACAAAAAAGAGCCAAAACAATTTTGTTTTCTTAGGACTAAATAATAAATTACATAAATTGTTAAAGAATTTTTTCATTGTTATACCTCCAAATTTTCATCAAAAATATTATATCAAATCTTAATTATGAAATAAATATACATGTTAATTTTTTTATTTAATTTTTAACTTTTAAGAAAGATTTAAATATGTTATACTATATTCATTATGGAAGATATTAGAATAACACTAGCAGACAATTTAACAAAATTAAGAAAAAAACATAAACTCACACAAGTAGAACTTGCACATCAGCTTGGATTTTCTGATAAGGCTATTTCAAAGTGGGAACAAGGAGATACTATTCCTGATATTGAAACAATAAAGAAAATAGCTGATTTATATGGCGTAACAATCGATTCCCTTTTAGAAGAAGTTCCAATTGAAACAGAAAGCGAAACAAAAGAAAGAAAGCGTATAATGACTAACAAAATTATTATTACATTACTCGCTGTTACAGTCGTATGGACTTCATCAATTGTTTGGTTTACAATTATTAAAATCCTAAATAATTATTATTTTTGGCAAGCGTTTATTTGGGCTTTACCTTTTTCCTCCATTATTATTTTAATATTTAATTCCGTGTGGGGGAATAAGCGTTTTACTTATTTAATCGTTTCTGTTTTATTATGGACACTTTGTCTTTCCATTCATCTTCAATTTTTAAATTATACATTATGGCTAGTATACATAATCGCTATTCCTGCACAAATCGCAATTATATTATCTAGTCAATTAACAGTAAAAAACAAGAAACATTAAATTATTTCTTGTTTTTTTATCAGTTTACATCTTTTCAATCTCATCAGTTGTAAGACCTGTGGCTTCTTTGATTTCTAAGGTAGTTTTACCTAGCGATTTTAATAATTTAACTAGGGATACAATCTTTTCTTGTTGATTCAATAGTTCCTCGTCCTTTTGAGATAGTTGTTCTTGCTGATTCAATAGTTGCTCCTGTTGATTTATTATTTGCTCATCCTTTTGAGATAGTAACTCTTTTTGGGCTTGAAGTTCTTTCTCATTTTGAGCTTTAACCCATCTTTCGTTTATTTGTTTCCACTCAGCTTCAAAGGCTTCTCTTCTTTTAACTTCATCGCTATTAAAGGCTTCTACTTGTTTTCCTAGCATTCTCATTAATAAGTCACCATCCTTTTGAAGTTCTTCTGCGTTTTTGTCAAAACATTTCAAAAACTTTTTGTATCTTTCAAAACGTACTTTTCCTAGCTTCATTTTATCATTTTTAACATTAGATTGCAAATGATGTATCATTATCCTACCTTTGTAATATTCCCTACATTTATCTTCTATCTTTTTCATGATAGCTATTTCTTCATAATTATGATTTGAATTCTTCGTATAATTATCAAGGACAATCAAATGTGTTACAGGAAGCTCATTAATATCTTTTACCTCATTTTTCTTAATATCAAAATCTGATATAATTCTTTCAAGAAGTTTAATAGTCATTTTAAATGATATATTTTCATTATAATTTTGGAGTTCAAAATCATAGGTAGTTTGACTTTGAAAATCTAAGATTTCCATGTCAAAGCGATGCTCACCTGTGCATCTTATATGAATACCCGCTCCTATTTCACTTCTTATTGTAATATCTTGTGGTTTTACAATAAAGCCTAATGTATTTAATACTAGTGAAGCTACTTCTTGATTTTGCATAGCATATTTAAAGCATAAATCATTTGATAAATGAACTTCTTTTCCTTTTTTTGATATTAAATATTGATAAAATGAAATTATTTCTTGTTCCATATAAGTATACCTCCAGTAGCGTAAAATCGATCTATAATTTGATATTAGCATCAAGGTATAAATGTGTCAAACACCACTAAAGTGGTCCTTTTGAGAAAAACAAATGACAAAATCAATTCTATTATTTAGCTTTATAGGATTCACTTAAATATTTTCTCCAAAAATAAGATTTTTCATTAAAAAAAGCTAAAAATTATGATTTTAAAAAAAGTTATCTTGAAAACGTTTTCATATGAAGAGCCGTCAATTCTAACGTTATTTAGCTTTAAAAAAGAAAAAAAGATGCTACCAAAAGATAACATCTTAATTGTATTAAATTACTTTTTGAGGGCATTTTTATTTATTTCATCTAATATTTCTTTTTTTACTTCTTCACGAAGTGTTTCTTTAAGCATTTTAAGATTATGCTCTTCTTGCATCTTCTTTATATTCTCATCATTTTTCTTTTTAATTGTTTTAGCAATTGAAATCCCCTCCGAGATAAGAATAACAACGTATATTAATATACAAATTGGAAAAATGAAATTTTTATTTTTAAAGATGCTAGTAAAATTTAAGAAATTTACCGTTTTAATATACTTACCATAATACATATTTTCATCAATTTGCAAAGAGTCCTCAACAGGATTAGTATATGTATTATCACCTTTTGTTTTTAAATTTCCATTTTCTAAAATTCTTGTGACACGATGAATGATGTAACGTTCACCATCGTAGTAAACAATTATATCACCAATATTAGCATCTTTAATTGAACCTTTTTTTATTAAAACCGTTTCTCCCGGATTAATTGTTGGTTCCATTGATTCTGTTGGAACATAAGATATTGAATAACCAAAAAAAGATGAAATTTGATTATTTTTTAATGCTATTGTATTTTTTATTAATATAATCAAAAGTCCCGCAACAATTAAGCTTAAAATAGATGTAATTATTATACTTATTATTTTTTTAATGTGCATGTTTATTCACTCTATTTTTTCTCAAAGGTTTATGTCCTCTTTTAACATCATCAATATAAATAGACTTTCTTCCTTTAGGAACCTTTTTTGTTTTATCTTTAGATATTCCCTTAGAATCTTTAATATTGCTTCTAGCTAACGCCTTAGCTTTTTTAGCAGCTTGTTCCTTTACAAGAATATTTTCAATTACTTCATTTTCATCAAAGCGAATTATAACATCATTATCAATATCTTCATCATATGCAAAATTTTCACGATTATTTTCAACTAATTCGTCCTCACTATATCTTAAAACAACATCTTCATCTAAATCCTCAAGATATTTATTTTTTATTGTTGTTTGCGATTTTCTTGATTTTAATTTAGCATATTCATCATCCGGCTTAGATGTTTCTTTTGTCTTTTCATCTAATAAAGACGGTTCTACAAGTAATTCTTCTTTTTGCTCTTCAGTACGCTTTTCTGCTTCTTTTTTTAGTCTTTCTTCTTCCTCTTTCTTTAATCTTTCTTCTTCCTTAAGTCTTTCCTGCTCTGCCTTTATTCTTTCTTTTTCAGCCTTAAGTCTTTCTGCTTCTTTACGTTTTTCCTCACGAGCCTTACGCTTTTCTTCTTGAAGGCGAAGCTTTTCAAGACGGATAGCTTCTTTTCTTTCTCTTTCTTTTTGTCTTTCCTCTTGGCGTTTTAAGTAATCTTCAAGATTCTTTATATTTGTATCTAAAGTCTGAGTTTCTCTATCCATTTTATTTAAATCAATTTGTTTTTGCTCTCTAATAAGCTTCATAACACGTTGTTTACGTTTTAATATTTCAAGCAACTCAGGTGTTTTTTTCATATCTTCTGTATTAACCCCAAATAAATTAGGATAAATACGGTTCAAAACATCAATCATTTCCCTGAAAACACGCTTAACACTCATTTCATAGCTTAAACCTTGAGACAATGACTCTTTATATTTTTCTTCAAATATTTCTGAAATACGACTCAATAGATACTCAGATATTTCTTGATGGGATAATTTAATATCTTTAGGTTCTAATTCATATTTAGTAATATCATCATGTTTTAATTCACGAACATTTTTTTCGCCCTCAAAGGCTTCTAATGATTGGATTCCTCTTTGATGCATCAAATCATTAATAAGAAAAACTCCAATATGATTAAAATCATTAAGAATTACATCATCGTCATCATTAGTTTTCTCATCAGATTGAACATTATAACCTACCTCAGTTGTGCGGTCAATATAAAGCCATAAATTATAAGCAATCTTAAAATCAGGATTATGAAGAATTATATTAGTTTTCATAATTGGAGGTACAACATCTTTAAGCTTAGCTACAGCTTGATATAATCCTGTTCCTTTTAATGCCCGGTACTTATCAAGAGCATTCTTTGTTTTGTCAAAAAGCTCTCTTGCCTTTTGCGTTTCATCCAAAATTTCATTAGATATTTTTATATTCATTTCTAAATCGATTTTACGATGTGATAACTTAATATTATTTTTATACCTAATTTCATCAGCACTAATTGATTCTAGGTTTTCATCCATTAGCTTTAATCTTGTATCTAAAAAAACAATCACACGATTGATTAAACTTTTAATAAAACGATTTTCATAAATACCAATATTATCTTCCGCATATGTAGATAATATTTTTGACGGAATAACTTCATTTTGCTCATTTATATCACGTATATATTGGGTATGAGAGGCTAAATGTCTAATCGATTCTGAATCAACCTTTTTAGCCTTTTCCATTGCTACAACCTCTTGCATATAAGCAAGTGTCTTTTTAGGATCACGACATATTTTTAACAAGCTTGGATATGCCCCTATAACAACATCTAGAAAGTTTCCATCAAAAATCTTTGTTTCGCGAACTGTTTTATTATATATTGTTTTTTCGCCTTGCTGCAATTCATTAAAAAGAAAATCACCCAAAGGTGATTTTGCATTTTCAATACAAGAATAAAATGCTTCATAGAATTGCGAAACGGCCTTATCACTTAACTCTTCTTCAGTTGGTTTTAAAACCTCTAAAGCCATAATATCACATCCTAACCTACATCATTTTCTTTAAATCTTCAATATATTCAATTGATACTTTAAAGGAATTCTTTCCAAATAATTTATCTAGAAGTTCGATTAATCCATCAAGTTCATTATGAAGGAAAGATAAATTTAATGATTCAAACTTACGTAAAATCTTATTAGCCAACATATAATCAAGACCTTGAACCTCTGTAAATCCACAGGCAACATATACAGGAACGAATAATTTAATTTGCTTCATAATACGGTTACCAAAAGCAATCTTGAAGTTTTGTTGAATATACTCGTCGACTTTTTTAAATGAATCCATAACCTTAGTTGACATAGTAATCTCAGCTTGAGCCTTTTTAAATAACTCGTCAAGATAATCAAATGTCATCTGTACATTATTAGTATAATCACAATCAATTAATTCCGCTTTATTGTTAATTACAATTGGGGTTGCACGGTCATATACCTTATCAGTAATTGTAAATGTTGAGTCATCCTTATTAGCTGTACCAATAAACCAAGTATTTTGATTAATAAATAGCTTACCATTAATTAATAGCTTAGGATCACTTGGCTCAGAAGCCGGAACTAAATCAATTTTCCATTCATGAACATCTGGCATTTCCATAACTGATAGGAATTCAGCGAAATAATACTCAATACGAGCCAGGTTCATTTCATCTAAAACAATAAAATTAGGTTTATCAGAATAACCTGCTTGATAAACAGCTTTTAAGAAATCAGTTTCATTAAATTTCTTTGTAAATTCATTTAAATAGCCAAGCAATTCTGCACGATCACGCCATGATGGTTGAACAGAAATAATAGATGTTTCCTTGTTAAAGAATTTACCCATTGCATAAGGAAGGGAAGTTTTACCAGTACCAGAAATACCTTCCAAAATTAAAACCTTTGAAGTGGCCATTCCTGCAAAAAATCTAGCAATAATCTCTTTTGTATAATAAAGATGAAGCTGAGACGCACTGTATTTAATAAATCTATCAATAAGCTCAGGTAAATTAACCATATCGCTTGATTGCATTACCGTGAATTCAGATGAAATTTCATAGTCTTTATCAACCTGTGTAAGCTTAACGAAACGTGAATCAGATTGAAGAGCAGGTCTTTTACCTTTAAGAGATGAAGTTCCTCTTTCCATATCAGCCTGTCTTGCATAGGCTTCAGTACCACCAATTTGATTAATACGTAAAGCTAAAATCTTATTTTTTTCCTCAACTAAATCAAAAACACGATTATTTAAAACTGCTATTTCATCAACAAGCTCATCTTTTTCAATCTCACGCTTTCTAAATCTTATATACTTACGTAGGAACTGAAAAATAACAACAATTACTAAGCCAAAGAAAATAACTAAAACAATTGATACTAATACAAGAACAATCCAATCTAATACTTTAAAATTTTCATTATTAACACAAGATGTTATAATATCATTTATATATTGTTTAGGATATGAATAGAATATCTTAGAAAAAAGACTAAATAAGGTTTTAAACCAATCAAGAAAATTTTCAAAGAATTTCTTTAAAAAGCTTATAAAATATTTTGAAAACTCAGCCATATTTAATCCTCCTTACTAAAATTTAATCTAATCAATTATTTGTTTTCTTCTTTTTCTTTTGATTCTTCTTCATTATCTGATTCTTTAAGCATTTCTTTTAAAAGCTCTGCACGAAGTTCTGCCTTAAGCTTTTCTTTTTCATCTGCAGAAATAGTCTCTTGATTTGCAAGCTCTTGACTAGTTTCTTTCATTTCAAGTTTTAACTTTTCTTCTCTTGCACGCATTATATTTAAAACTAAAACACCAATTTCAAAAACCAATAGAATAGCAACTGGTACAATAATAATCGCAATAAAATGATTATTTATAGTCTGAATAGTTTTACCAAAACCAGACCATTTTCCAGAATAAATACCACGAATCTCTGTAGATCCAAAGGCTTGATAATTATTACTTCCTAGACTATTTAATATTGTCAAATAATTATCAGCATTTAATTTGGATGCATCAAAATTTAACTGTTTAGCAATCTTATCACCAACTGTGTAATATACATATGAATCATTGTTTGTTTTATCAATGTAAACAATTCTATGAGTATCTAATGCTGAACCGGCTCCCTTATTAGATGCAAGACGATAATCATAGAATGTAACAATATTACCCACTTCAAGTTTTGAAATATTTTTCTTGTTAGCGATTTTTACAATAATCATATCTCCTGTATTAAATGAGTCTTCATTATCACCAGTCATTGAATCAGAAAGTACATTTAAATAACCTTTTCCAAAAATATTAGGAATTTGATCATTTTTGTTTTTAGCTCTAATATTTGAAATAGAAAATAAAAGTACCAATAAAATTAATATATAAAATACAACGTTTAAAGCGATTTTTACTCCAAACCAAACTTTTTGTTTAGTAGTCATCGGAGTTTTTAATTCTTTGGTAGTGTTTTCTTGCATATATATACCTCTCTTCAATCTTATGTTAATATTCTAACACAAATAAAATCATTTTAAAACATTAACATAAAATAGCATTATAAAAACGCATTTTATTTTTTAAATACTTGATGACATACCAAGCTCAAATGTAAATGCTTCACCTTGAAGTTCAGTAATGCAATCTGCATCCCATCCTTCAAGCCACAAATACACTGTCATTTTTTTCATCATACCTGAATATAAACCATCATTTGAAGAAATAATTTCAGTTGTATCATAATCAAGATCATTTCTTTCATTTTGGGGAATTGATATTTTATTTTCACTTCTTTGATTATATAAATCTACTGCCAAATTATATTCTGTATTAATTCCACCAAAATTATATACATTATTCTTTACATTAGGAGCATTTCCTCCTATAGAATAAATAGTGGTATGTGGATTATTGCTAGAATTTAAAATATCACTATATAAACAAGCATCATATGTTGTAAGAGCAAGCCTCATTGCATTTGCAACATTCATTTTAACACCATCTGATATTTTGCCAAGTGATGTTTCATCATTAACATTCTCACCATCAAAGCTTACATACTTATCAGATGCTTTAACGGGATTAATTGTTGAAAGCCTGACAGACGTAGCTTCTTCGTTATTATCGTTATTAGAAGCAAGATAAATATCAAATGATATGTATTTATAATCAGATGCATCTTTATTATCTACATACTGAAATCCTTTATCTAAGGAAGTATAATCCTTAGGAGTTACAGGATCTAGGACAATATTTAATAAAGAGTTAACCTTATCATCACTTAAACCGGAAGCATCTATTCCTCTTTTTTGAAGAATTGCTTTTTTTACATCCAGTGATGATAAAGAATCTTGAAAATCAATACCATTGGTGGAAATTGCAAGTGAATTTCCACCTTTGATATCAAAATTAAAATCTTCTACATTATTTGTACGAGTCATAGCATACCAAGCATATGTTGATGTAACACCGGTTATTAACACTAAAATACTAAGTATAGCTGATAACCATATTTTTTTTAAGAAATATTCCATGGTATGCTCCTTTCGTTAAATTTTACAGAGTAATACTATGCAGCAATGGCAGTTCCTTCACCTAATTCAAAGTTCATTGAAAGTGTCCATGCATGAGCAGCAATGGCATCAAAGCAAGCCTCATCTGCACCATTTAACCAAACTAAAAATTGAACAGTTACAGCATCTGCAGAAGTAATTTCTGTAATTACAAAATTTCCTGATTCTACTTGATTACCATCAACATCAAATGCATTTGTTACAGTAGGTCCGGCTGGTAAATCGGAACCATCATATGACGAATTAGATGATTTCTTTACATCAATGTAATATTGTTTTGCATCATAAGTTGCATCAGAATTATTTAAATGGAAAGTATTACTAGCAGAAACATCAGTACCAGTCATTGCCGTTGATGAAGCCTTATAACTTAACATCAATGATTTTGTTACATCTTCTGTTAATTCATCACCAACTTTAATAGACGTTTTGCTTGAATTTGAATCAACAATTGCAACATATTTTTTACTTTCTTTATCTTTATCAACAGCACGAACACTCTTAATTGAAAGTGGATATTTTTTATTAGTTTCAAGTCCTGTAACCTTAAAACTTAAAGAGAATGTATAATATCCCCCTGATATTTCTTGATTATTTTCATTCACAAATTTTCCACCAGAAACTGTTACAGGTTTTAAAGCTGATCCAGTTAATGTTGGTGTAGCACTAACTCCATATTTTCCATCTGCTGTCGCACTAATTGATAAGTTCGCATTTGCAGCAGCAACATCACCAGTTACTTCATTCATGCTTACATCACTATTTGTTACAAACCATGCATATGTTGATGCAGTAGTTCCTACAGCTGCAGCTCCTACTGCTACAGCAGACATAATTAATTTTCTTCTTAAACTTTTTTTCATAATTCTATTTCTCCTTTATTTTTTAACTATTTTATTATTGCCATTTGGCATACACGTCTCCTACTTGATCAGTACTTAATACACTTTGATCAAATAAGGTGTCAAACGATTCTTCTAAATACCACCCCATAAACTTTTTACCTTTTTTATAAGGTATATTATATGGTACTGTATTTAAAAGGGCACTACTAAGATAATCAACACTTGTAACATTATCACCATCATGGTAATTAATTCTATAAGAATCAATACTTTGCATACCTCTAAATGATAATGAAATATTTATATTTGTTCCTTGGATACCTTCGAAGCAATCTGCATCCCAGCCTTCAAGCCAAAAATTAAATTTGACTTTTTTTATTTCGTCCTTTTGTTTAAATGATACAATTTTTAATGAATCAAGCAAGTCAAAGCTTTGATAACTTGAAGGACATGCATCATAATTTATTGGACTAAAACTCGCTCCTTGATTTACACTATAAGTATAAGATGCATTCTTATTACTATCAAATCTAGAAGCTGTGGACTTATATGAATCATTATACAATTCACTATCTAGTGATGTTGCATAAGAGCCAATGCCAATTGAAGGCTCATATATTTTGGCTTTATCTTCTACAATAGTCGAAAATCTCATTGCGTCACTAGGACGAATTTTAAAGCCTTTAGTATCTTTCTTATAATAAGTTATATTGCCTAATTCATCATATGCTTCAAATCCACTTTTCAAGCTAAATGCTTGATTAGAATTAAGTTCTAAATAATCGGATGATATATTAAGAACTTGCTTAGATGCATCATAATTATTAGCCTCGGTATTAAAGCATAAATCAAATGGTGTATCAACATTAGCTTTAAAATATAAGTCAAAGCTTATATAAGCACCGCTAGCAACATCTACACTTTGATTAATTCCACTATAGCTTACCCTCTCAAAGATAATTCCATCTGAGGATGTTATTGGGCTTAAGCTTATCTTTTTGAGTTCAGTTTTAACAAAATCATCAGATGTTTCAACCAATTTCATTCCATCATAGAAATTACCATCAGCGCCAACTGTATATCCCTTTGAAGAAGCTACAACTGCTTTATAAATTTCATCATTGCCAAGATTCTCACTAAAATTTACTCCATCGATAGAAACTAAAGAATAATTATCTTTATAAAGACTCATTTCAAGATTACCAACTGAGGCTGTAAGACCTTTAAGATATGCTGCATATGTCGCCGTTACAGCTGTACCAATTAGCAAAATAATAGATAATGATAATACAATAATTTTTCGTCTCATATTATCACCTTCTGAATAATGAGAAATAAATCTCAAATCTAATTGTACCACCAAGGATTTCTTCGCTTAAGTCAGGGTCTTGGGAATCAACCCAAGTAATTAAAGTAAACTTTTTAACATCCCCAGGATGCAAGTCATAAAATTTATTCTCATAGGCAATGTTATTTTCAAGATCATATAATTTGGGATCAGGATATCTTTCAAAAAAGGGATCAGATGCTTTATCCGGTACATTTCCACCTTGATAAACTATTCCTTCATTATCATCCTCAAAATATTCAAGCCAAGTTACTAATTCAAGACCATCGTTCTTACCTGTAATTGAGCATTGTTGCATAACATTAACTATTTCACGCCCCATATTTTTCAAATAAAAGGTATATGAAACATAAGAATTGTTTTCCCAAATTCTAGATCCATCAGTATTTCTACATTCTTTTGCTTTAATAAAGGGATACATAATGACATTAGCTTCTTTAACAGACGCAGCCTCGAGTCTTGAATCATACCAAGAAAAATCTTCTTTTTCAGAAATAAAAATTTGCCTTGATGTTAAATCATCGCCAAGCTTAATTGAAAATAATCCAACATTTTGACCAAAATATGCCAAAATAACAATCAAAGTGACTAAGATACCAGTGAAGCATAGCGAGATTATAAGTCTTTTCTTTTTCTTCTTTTTAGGACCATAAATATCTTTAACATATATGTTCTTTTGGGGCATCTTTTCACCTCCTAGCATAAAAAAAGTTGCCAATAATAGTTTACTTACTTTTATTGACAACTGGCTATCTCATTTAAAGACCCTATAGCTTTGCGTCACAGCATTTCTACTGCTTTGCCTTTTACACTATAATATTAAATTTGTGCGCATTAACTAAATGCAATTATATTATACAAAATAATTAATAGTTGTCAAGTTTTTTGTTTATTATTTCCAGTTATCTTTTACAAAATACACTCTATAGTATAATTATACATTATAAAAGCTTTGTTTTAAAGACACATTACATAATTTTTATATGCTCATTTTGAGAATAATAAAAAAATAAAAAAGTTGTTGACAAATATTTTTTTTGTGATATAATTGTCGCCGTAGTTCTAATAACATATAAGTAATCAAATATGGTGATTACGTTTCTACCAGAGAACCGAATAAATTCTCAGACTATGGTATAAAAACTCTTTTTTGTTTTTTGTACTTTTATTGAAAAGGTGTGGATAACGCCTTTTTTTATTTTATTCTTTATGCTAAAATTAAATCAACTAAGGAGGATTTTATGATTTTAGAATTTATTGATCAAGTTTTCCCAACTAGTTTTTGGGGATGGATGTCTACAATTTTTTCATCGCTTGCAATCATTATTTTCATTTTTTCAGCTTGTCTTCAAAGTAAAAAAAAGATTTTATTAGTACAGGTTTTAGGACATATTTTATTAGGCATTGGCGAATTTATTTCTAACGCATTTTCAAGTATAATCCAAGAAATAATTTCCATTACAAGAAATATTTTAGTATATTTTAATAAAAATACTAAAATTGTTAATCTAATCTTGATAGCTATTGGAGTCATTTTTGGCGGATATTGTGCTTTATTTGGGAAAAATACCTTTACACCATGGAAGGGTATGGATGAAATCCACTGGTATAGTTTCTTACCAATAATCGCAAATTTTGAATATTCTGTTGCAGTAATGATTGATGGCATTAGTGTTAAATGGCTTAAGCTATCATTTTCTATATCATCATTTATGTGGGCAGTATGCTTTATGATTCAAGGTGCCGGATTATTTATTTCTGGATTCCTTAATGGATTAAATGGATGTGCAGCTTTAATTGCTTTTATTAAGCTTCAATATAAAGAACATAAAGAAAAAAATTAATTTTACAATTAAATCTTTTTAACAAAACGATAGCAAATTAATACTATCGTTTTATTTTCATTAAATTATTTATTTTAATATATTATCAAGCTCATCTAAAGAAAGTCCTGTAATAGCACTAATAAATTCTTTAGTTTGACCACTTTCAAATAACTTTTTAGCTATTTCTTTCTTATTTTCCTGAATCCCTTCAGCTTTTCCTTTTTCAATACCTTTTTGTTCGGCTTCATGTAATTGGCTATTTTGATCTAGAGCAAATATTTCCCTTGAAAAAGCTTGCGATCTTAAGGCTTTATCTTTATTCATATCTATTAGCATATTCAAAGCCTCCTTCATTTCTTGACTTTCAACAACAGGTAAATTATTCTTGTTATCAATATCAAAGAATATCATTCTTAAATTATTTATTTTAATATATTATCAAGCTCATCTAAAGAAAGCCCCGTAGCTTTAGCTATAAATTCCTTAGTTTGACCT
>OIGD01001257.1_pt1 | contig 24416 bp, 18 predicted proteins | sample 1582211 | NCBI WGS metagenome assembly OIGD01 (sample SAMN04414078, study PRJEB24778) | human gut metagenome | material: faecal | host: Homo sapiens
TTTATCTCCCACAAAAATTCTCCAATCTCACAGCATTCCGATCTTTTTCCGATATTATATACTCAGCTCCCGGCCACGTATCACCTTCTCAGACAAAATCCGAATCATACCGCACAGCCTTGGCAGCTTCACCGCAGAAATCATTATCCACACACCACTGCATCAAGGTATCATCTTCCAACGTCAGATCCCCATGAGCGAAACCACGCGGTATGTACATCTGCTTTCGATTTTCAAAAGACAGCACCGCACTGTAAGCATGACCATAGGTTTCCCCCGGGCGCAGATCCACAGCCACATTGAAAATCGAACCATGCAGGCAGGACACCAGCTTCGCCTGTGCGTGTTCCCCTTCCTGAAAATGCATACCACGCAGCGTGAACGCTTTCTTGCTGTATCCCTGGTTGATCTGTCGAACAGTGAAATTTATAGATTGGTCGTATGGCACGGCAAGATATCCTCTGAAGTCTTCAAAGGCCGGGGCTGTGAGTATTATTGGCTTCGCCTGTCTTGTATTCATCGTTGCACCTCTTTCTTTATTTTCGTTTCAAACTATATGCTTTTTAGGAAAACACAGGGTGTTCTCCCCTGTGTTCACCACTGCTTCCGATATTCTCTTGGACTGATTCCCTCTACTTTTCGGAACATCCGACTAAAATAGTTTGCATCTCCCATGCCGACCGCAACACCAACTTCATCCACAGTCATATCTGTGAAGCGAAGCAGCTGCTTGGCTCTGGTGATCCGCTTTGAGATCAGATAGTTGTTGACCGTTGTTCCGTAAGTCTCTTTGAAAATTTTTGATAGGTAGAACTTATTGATAAAGAACTTCTCTGCCAACTCTTCCAGCACAATTTTCTCCGTGTAATACTCGTCCAGATACTCCTTCACGGCTGCCAGTTCCAGCCGCTTTCGGCTTGTGTGCAATGCGCTCAATGGTAAACCAGCACCTGCTCTGGGTTAAAGTCCTGAATATTGTAGATGTACTTAGCGTGTTTTACCCATTTGCCCCAAACGCCCAACAAGCCGCCCGATGTCAAGTCTTGGACAACATTTTTCACAAATTTCTATTTAAGAAGTGCTTCCACACCCCGCCGCAAATCCTTGATTTTCCTTGATATTCCGCCATTTTTCTCTTTGGCGGTCTATTTTTTTGCCCTAATCTTCATTTTTACCGCTGATGATCTAGGTTCTTCACCTTTTTCAATCATAAAAGAATCCTCGTTTAATCTTTTTCTGTGCTGCGCCATATCTTTACAGGATTCCATATCAATCTTTTCCAAAAATCCTGCTTATCTCTGGTTTTTCCATCAAAAGCAGAAATTCGATCCAACATGCCATCAACAGCCCGAAAAGATAGGTGTCAAAAATGCCCTGAGATTTTTGTTAAAAAAGACTAAGATTTTTAATTTTCGAGCAAGCGATACACTTTTCCCTCTCCATCATGTTCTTTGTTAAAAAATAAACATTCGTTAAAAGTCCGGCAAAGATTCATCTGGTTTGTCAAGAAGATAGTCTTTTTCACAATAAAAAAGCTCCCACCTGCAACTCAAAGTTTCCTTTGAATCACAAGTGGGAGCCACTACCAAATCTTCAAATATTATTCTTAGTTCTCTTTTTGTTCTGCTTCAATTTCAGATTTTTTTCTTCTGCCCCGGCGTTTCTTTTCTGTTTCCGGTTTCACATCCCCAATATCATAAATGACAACTTGCTCATCCGGGTACAAGGTTCCATTCAAGGTATAGCTAAGTTTACCACCGTTGTCATCCTCGAAAGGCAGCATTCTCCGAAACTCTACCTGGATAGCCGGCACCTTAATGCTGATTGCATAAGTCTGCTTGCTTTCCTCATTACTGAACTTGATCGCATTCGGATCTTTTTCTGAACAAGGCTGAATCGCAATCTGCCTGGTCTTTGCGTTGAGCAGCACCTTGATGTAAGGCGCGTAGTTTAACTCTACAGCTGTTGCCTTATTGAATTTCAGGCTGTTTGAAGTCACCGTCATAACAGACTCGCCTTTCGGTTGCTTTAGATTGATTACCTCAAATCCTTTCAAAATTTCCATTTCACATTCCTCGCTTTCATATTCTATGTATACCTGCTCTGGCTTTGCATCAACCAGTGCCATCACCTTTTCTGTTGCCGTTTCCAATCTCTTGAAGGAAACAGCCTTCCATGTAGGTCTGATGGGAACGAATCCTAACAGCACTCCTTTTCGTAAAGGAACCAGCCTTTGCTGCTTTGGGCGAATACGCCTCCGCTTGCCTGCAATCTGTTCCAGCCGTACCTGTGCCTTATCCCAGATCTCTCGTTCTACGATTGCGGGATGATGGTCTGGTATAAAATACTGCTCCACCTCGCCTTCGTTTTTCTTGGTCTTGTGGGTCAAACAATCTACCGTATAGGTTTTCTGCATCAGAACGTCGCCGCAGTATTTTTCATTTCGCAGGATATTCTTGACCGATTCACCCGTCCACGGGTTATTTTTGATTGTTCTGATTTCCAACGCATTGAGCTTTTCTGCAATTTCTGCCGGGTGCATTCCCTTATCAAAGCTCATATAGATGGTACGAACAATTTCAGCTTCGTTGGTAACAATCACCATTTCGCCATCATCGTCCGTATCATAGCCCAGCAGACTCGTCGTACTGATTTTTTGCGTTCCGGCTTTCATCCGGCTTCGAGTTGCCCACTTGATATTAGTGGAGATGCTTCGGGATTCCTCCTGTGCGAAGGAAGCCAGCATCGTCAGAAATACTTCTGCCTTTTCATCCAGACTATCCAAGCGTTCCTTGTCAAAATACACACTGACAGGTGGCCGGAGGTTCCGCAGCAATCGAATATTAGTCAGGCAATCCACCACATTACGAGCAAAACGACTGATAGACTTTGTAAGAATCAGATCAATTTTCTTAGCCTTTGCATCCTCTATCATCTGCTGAAACTGCACTCGATGCTTAACTTGTGTACCAGAGATTCCCTCATCCGCATAAATGCCTGCCAGCTCCCAGTCTGGATGCTCCGCTATAACAGTGTTGAAATGTGCCATTTGCTCTTCCAGACTGGTTTCCTGCGCCTCCTGATCTGTGCTGACACGACAGTATGCAGCGACACGCTTTTTAGGTGGTTCTTCTGTTTCCGCCACGACACCCACTGTTGCAGGAATTATTTTCACATCATAGGTCTTTGTCAGGCGAGGTGTCTTTTTTCTTCCCTTTTCCTTACGTCGTTCTACCACAATTGGCCTTTTAGCATGGCTATCGCTTGCCACATTTCTCCCTCCTTCCACTTTTTCTTCCTATTACAAAGTTGCCCATGTTATAGCATTATCATTAATGTCATAACATGGGCAAACACTATTTGCAGACTCTCTATCTTACTTATTATACCGCATTGTGGGTATCTCCACAATATCCATTTGCATACCCAACCCGTATAATGAAACATACAGAACGTTTTTTTACAAGCAAAAGTGGTGACAGCTTTGATTGATTTTACTCCTCTGTGGGAAACTATGCGCCGCAAGCAGGTAACACAGTACCAGCTTCTCAAAAACGGCTTGGACAACAAAACGCTGGACACTCTGAAAAAGAATCGGAATATTACACTATCCACATTGGAAAAACTCTGTCAGATGCTCGATTGCACTCCCAATGATGTCGTGCAATTTATTCCAGACGATAAAAAATAATGCCGTCATAGTACCGTATAGTCGGTGGCTGTGGCGGCATTCCATTATATATAGGTAGAAACGATCATTCTATAACTTTCACATTCCTGCGGAATGAAACACCCGCCTGGTCGAGAAGATTCACAAATCCCCTCACCCAGACGGGCGTTGTTTTTTCGTGCAGTTTCAAAGGCAGGCTATCCGGGGCGGTCATCTTATATGTACCACACCTGCCGAAGCATTACTGCCGCCAATTCCAGAAGAATCACCATGCTACCAACCACCTGCGGAACCATAAAAATCACAAATCCACCGATCAGCATTTGAAGTGCTTCCACCCCTTGCGACTGCTGCATCAAGAACGAAAGGATCGCCGTTGCCAGTAGCACACTGCCCAGCAGATAAAAAATCCATGTCGAACAATGATGCAGAAATGCCACAAACCACTTTGCCAGCCACACCGCAAGGAGCAGCGGCAGGGTTATCATCACCAGCACCAATTTTAACAGCCATCGAATCGCTTTCATAATGTCCTCTTTCCGGCTGGTCTGTTGCCCATGTTATAGCACACGCTTTGATGTTCCAACATGGGCAAACCCAGTCCTTTCTCAAATTCAGCCTGTATGCAGTGCTTTTACAGTATCCTGTATGCTCTGCTCATATTTGAACCGAACCACGATGCGTCCTCCATCATGCACAAAGACATTTTCGATAAAGGCCGACACCATACCCGCTGTGAGCCTCGTCCCGTGCAGGAAATTTTCTGCCTGCTCCGCTGCTGCGCGTACCGTTCCCGGCACAACGCTCTCAGCGGATTCTTCCGCTTGGGATTGTTCAATTTGCTCTTGCACCTCTGAAATTCGTCTGTCACACTCCTGCTTTTTCTGCTTGTAGGTATCCAATGGGAGTGTTCCTGCTGCATATTCTTCATACATCCGCATCTTTTCTCCCTTTAGATTTTTTAATTCCTGTTCCATCAGAGTTTTTCGGCGGTTTGCCTTTTTGTGGACTTCTTTCAAATCCTGTTCTTCTTTTTGAATATCGCCGTAGAGGGAATCCAGCAGAGAAAGTTCCTTTTTCAGTGCCTGAAAGACAGCATTTTCAATATCACTGACCTGAAAGACTTCGGAGGTACACTGAGTTTGCCCCACAAGTTCCAGTCCTTCTCTGCACCAGAATGTCGGCACAACCTGTTTAAAATTGTGCGCCATCACTCGCCTGCAATTTCCGCAGCGAACTTTGCCTTTCAATGGGAAGTCCACGCTGCCCATCAGCACTTTATGGCTGTTGCTCTTTATGACAAGCTGCGCTTTTTCAAATTCTTCACGACTTACGATTGCTTCATGGGTTCCCTCTGTAATGTACCGCTGCCCTTTGGGAACTGTTCTGATAATGCTTTTACCGGAAATCAGTGTTTTGGTTTTGCCCAAAACCATCGCCCCGGTGTACACATACGCCGTGAGGATTTTCCAAACGCGAGAACTATCCCATAAGATCACAGGAGCTATAGTATAGGTCGTTTCCTTGCCATACGCCTTATTTTCTTTGTTATATACGCTCGGCACAGGAACATTTTCGTCATTGAGCATCATTGCTATCTCTCTTGTTCCCAGCCCCAGAATCGCAAGGTCGAAAATACGCCGCACGATTTTTGCTGCTGGCGGGTCGATGATAAATGCGCCCTTTTTGTCCGGGTCAAACTGATAGCCGAATGGTGCAGCAGATGCCGTTGTAATACCCTTGCGCCACTTAACCTGATTGGCAGTCCGCAGTTTCTTTCCTGCATCCCGGCAGTACATGGTATTTACCAGATTACTGACGACCATATCCATTCCCAGCGTTGTACCTTTATAATTATTGCTGTCATAGTTATCGTTGATGGCAATGAGCCGGACACCCAGCAGGGGGAAAATCTGCTCCATGTATTCGCCCACACCGATATAATCACGGCCAAAACGGGAAAGGTCTTTCACGATGATGGTATCAATCTTGCCATTGCGCACACCATCCATCATCTGCTGGAATCCAGGTCTGTCAAAATTGCTGCCTGTGTAGCCGTCATCTACAAAATCCATCACAGGCACATTTTGCAGGCTTTCTTTGCAGGAGATATACCGCAGGATCAGTTCTTTCTGGTTTTCAATGCTGTTGCTCTTATCCTTGCCATCTTTGCCCAAGTCGCCATCAGCCCTTGAAATGCGCTGATACGCTGCAATCATGTTTCTGCACTCTCCTTTCCAAGTTCTGTAAACACATCCTGAAATCCGAAAACAATCCGAATCCGCTTGTCCGCACTCACTTCGATTTTCTGCACAAGGGATTTTACCAACTGAATGTCAAATTCAAAGTTGTCCAGATGTTCTTCCAAATGAGAAGTCATATTCAGGTATTCTTCGATTTGCCGTTCCACTTCCGTTTTTTTGCTCTCCGCTTCCTGCAGCGCAGCTCGCAGACCATCGTATTGTCTGGAATAATCTTCCCGAATCAGCTGGTAATCTTCGGAATCCACCACACCAGCCACATAGTCCGCATAAAGCTGTTCCCGCTTCTTGGCCATCTGGCTGACTTTATCGGTCAGGCTCATAATTTCACCCTTTGCCCGGTAAACGGGATTCTGCACATCCTCGATTTTCTGCAATTCTTCCAGCACCTTCCGTTTATCGCTCAGCTGGACAATGAACAAATGCAGCTGATCCATTATCAGGGCTTTCAGCAGTTTTTCCGGAATCTGATGGCCGATGCACTTATCGTCAGCCTGTCTTGCCTTGCAGATGTAATAGCAGACCTTTTTACTTTCTTCCGCTCCATGCGGCAGTCGTTCAAACTCCATCGCTCTGCCGCAGTCTGCGCAAAACACCATTCCTGCAAGGTCATTCTGATATTCTGCCCGAATCTGCTCCGACTTTGCTCTTATTGTATGGAACACCTTTTGATTCCTCTTCAAGATTTTTTGCACCTTTTCAAAATCATCCCTTGCAATGATGGCCGGATGTGTGTTCTTTGCCACATACCACTGTTCTTTGGGAAGGTCGTGCCTGTCCTGTCCTGCGAATAACTTCTGTGTACTCTTATTGTTGATGGTATCGCCCACATAGGTTTGATTTTCCAGAATGTGCCGGATCGTGGTTACGCCCCACTTTTTACAGGTAAGCACTTCTTTTCCCTCAACCATTTTTCTATGCCACTCCCGTGGAGTCGGAACCTGCAGCAATGTCATTCGTCGGGCGATTTCAAAAATTGGTACGCCCATCAGTTCCCACTGGAAAATCAACTGCACATAAAATGCAGCTTCCGGGTCAATTTCATTACGCTTTGTCATGGAGTTCCGAATATAGCCATACGGAGCATCGTTTCCGACTGCATAGCCTGCTTCTTTCTTACGCTGCAAAGAAGTCCATATCTTTTTGGATATGTCTTTCGCGTACATTGCGTTGACCATATTCCGAATCGGGAGAGCCAGACTTTCCATGTCCTCTTTGCGAGTACTGTCAAAATTATCTGTAACAGCAATCAATCGAACACCCAAAAACGGGAACACTGTTTCGATATAATACCCCGCTTCTAAATAGTTACGACCAAAGCGTGAAAGGTCTTTCACCACGATGCACTTGATTTTCTTCTGACGCACATCGTTCATCAGGCGGGTAAATGCAGGCCGTTTGAAATTTGTTCCCGTAAATCCATTGTCGAAGTAGGTATCCACATAGCTCAGTTCCCTGCTGCGGTTGATATAGTCCTGCACCAGTGCGATCTGCGTTTCCATGCTCTCTTCTGTTTCTTCATCCTCAACAGAAAGCCGTCCATAGATTGCCGCAGGCATTTTTGCTTCTTCCAGTTCCGGGAGCAGCACAGAAGCTGCCGCCTGTTCCGGCTGCGGGAGATTTTTTCTACTCTTTCGTGCCACTGTCTGTACCCTCCACTTCTATCCGACTAAGCATCTGTTTCCATTCATCCGTTTTCATGGTCAGGCTGATTTCTGCCTGTCCATCGTCCAGTAATGTAACCGTGACCTGCTCGATATACTTTTTCACAAAATTGCGGTCAAGTTCCTCCGGGGTCTTATACTGTGCCATCTGCTGAATCCATGGATTGCGCAGGCTCAATGCCCGTTCCCATACCAGCGTATCCTCCATAATTGCTGTAAGCTGTTCATTCAATTTCCGATGCGCTTCTTCATAGTCCATCAGTTCCGCATGGTACTGTTCTTCGGTGATTTCATTTGCCATATAACTTTCATACAGCGGCACACGGCGAAACTGTTCCATATTCAGTTCAGCCAGAACGGACTTCATCTGCACAGACCTCTCGGCCCGGACGACCTCAATCGCTTTCTTGCCTGCTCCCTGCTGAATCGCCGCAGCCAGCTTTTCTTCTTCCAGATGTTCCAGTTCCAGAGCATCCATCACATTTTTATAAATGGTAGCTGCCGAAACTTTCAGATTCTTTCCGTTTTCCTTGTGTGCGCGGCAGTAACGGCAATAGAAAAGTTCCTCCCCTGTTTTCTTATCCTTGTGCCAGCAAAGTGCGCGTCCACAGGTGCAGACAATGTGCTTTGCCAGCGGATTCGGCTTTTTGTAGCTTTTTCGAGTGGAGATTTTGTTTTCGTCCTCGCGCATATTGCATGGGAACGCATGAAACTGTTCTTTGGTTATGTATGGTTCGTGGCAGTTTTCTGCAATGATCTGGCGGCTTCCATTTGCCGTCGCACCTGTATAAGTCGGATTTCGGAACAAGCAACGAAGCATATCCGTTGTCCACTGGTCGGGCTCTGCATCATAAGGCTTTCCCAGAATTCTCTTTTTGTGTTTCATTGGGGGTTCCACGCCTTGCTCGTTCAACCACTTTGCAATATCACGCATTTTCTGGCCGGACGCATATCTGAAAAAAGCCTCGCTCAAATATGGAGCAACTTCTTCATCCTTTACCATATTGCTTTCGCCGTTTCTGCGGATGTAACCGAACGGCACAGAGTTTGTCAGCCGGAATCCTGCGCCTTGTTTCCTTCTCCACGCAAACATGATTTCCGCGTGCATCTCACAGCGTTTTGCTTCAAAATAGTCCTCAACTTCTTTTCGGCTGACGGCTCTGGTATCCAAACTCTCCTCCAGCACGATCAGGTCGATGCCCGCTGCATAGAGCGTTTCCTCGATTGCCTGCCGTGCCGCCGGGAAATCAGGCCCGCAGTAGTACATGGATGCCACAATGATGCAGTCAAATTTTCGCTCTACGCCATCATTGGTCATTTGGTCGAACGCGGTGCGCGCCTTTTCATCGTTCTTGCGGTCAGAATACTTTTTCTGCAAATCCAGTTCTTTATGTTCCGCCAGATATGCCGCAATGCGCTGATTCTGCTCGGCAATCGTCAGTTCTCCTTGATGGTTCTTCCAAGGAAGTGTCCGGGTATAGCTTACACACTTCATACTGCACTTTCCTCCGTTTCTTCTGCCGGAACACTACTGCAATATTCCAGCACATTGCGAATTTCCTGATCGAAGCGGTACTGGATATGAATGTGTTCCTTATCATAGACGGTGATGCTCTCTACCAGTTCCACCAGAACGCGGCGGTTCAGACTTGTCAGGTTTTGATAGGACTTGAAATCTTCAATCCACGGCAGATGTGCCACATCCAGATTGTTCAGACAATCCCTCTGGCGGTTCATTTCTGCTTTGGCCTTACGGATAGCTTCAACCTTTTCATTAAAGGAATGGCTGAACTCCTTATACTCTTCCTTGCTGACAATACCGCTGCTCATATCTTCATAAAGCTGGCGGCGCAAGGTCTGGTATTTCTGTTCTTCCTGCTCCAGCATTTTCAGATGTTTTTCCACAGATTTCAGTCTGCGTTCATTCTTGGGAATCTCATTGATTTCATCCAGACGATGTTCCAGTCCACTGATCTGCTGGATTTTTCCCTGCAATGCGGCCAGCACCACCTCTTCCAACTTACTTTCGCTGATAAGATGCGAGGAACAGCCCAGACCGTTGTGGTTTGTGACGCAGTGCAGATAAATATATTTCTTCCCGTTTTTCGACACCGTGCGCCGCACCATGTTCTGCCCACAACCACCGCAGCGAACGATGCCCGAAAAGAGATTGACAGCCTGCTGTCCTTTCGATGCACAGGTGTCCAGTTTCAAGACCTCCTGCACAGTATCGAACAGCTTTTGCGGAATGATGGCTTCGTGCATATTGGGAACTCTGATCCAGCCGGATTCTTCAACATCCCGAATTTTTTTGATTTTGTAATTGATCTTCTGCCGCCTGCCCTGCACCATCGTTCCAGTATAGACTTCATTTTTCAGAATACGAAGCACCTGAATTGCCTGCCACTTCGCATGAGTGCCCGCTTTGAACCCACTATGGTAATTCAAACCGCACAGCCGTTTGTACTCGCTGGGAGCCAGCACGTTCTCGCTGTTCAGCTGCTCGGCAATCGCCTGTGCGCTCATTCCTTCCAGTTTTCTGCGGTAAATAGAGCGGACAATATCTGCTGCATACTCGTCTACCACCAGACGGTTTTTGTTCCGTTTGTCTTTGCAGTAGCCGTAGATTGCATAGCCACCGATGAACTCTCCTTTGCGCCGTTTCATGTCCAACTGGCTGCGCACCTTGATGGAAATATCCCGGCAGTAGGAATCGTTCAGAAGATTCTTGAACGGAACTACTATACTGTCCGAATCACTGCTCTCGGAATTTGCATTGTCATAGTTGTCATTGATAGCGATGAAGCGAATCCCCATCATCGGGAAAATCTGCTCCAGATACTTTCCCATCTCGATGTAGTTACGGCCAAGTCGGGATAAGTCCTTGACGATGATGCAGTTGATTTTGCCAGATTTAATATCCTCCATCATCCGCTTAAATCCCGGACGTTCAAAGTTGGTTCCTGTGTAGCCATCATCAGCGTACTCTTCGACCAAATGCAGTCCTGGCCGTTCTGCAGCAAAATCTCGAATCAGTTCTCTTTGATTGCCGATGCTGTTGCTCTCAGCCTTGTCGCCATCCTCGATGGACAATCTCAGATAGGCCGCTGCCCGTATGTCTTTATTCTTTTCCTTGTAAAAAAACAAAGCCATTAAACCTCCCGTCTCCACGCATATTGCATGGTAAAATCCAGAAAGTTAATGGCTTTTGATTGCACTATTCACTTAACCCGTCTGTATTTTACCAAGCTGCCGCACAAAAATCAAGCTGCTGCGCACATTTTTTCAGAATTCCAAAAATTGTTCTTGTTCAGTGCTTTCCCATGCTCTGCAACAGACAATCCCACAGTTCGCTGCCTTCTGACCGAAATGATTCATATACGGTAATGCCCTTGATGACGGCTTTTCTGTGATGCTTAGGCTCCGTATGCTCCTGCTTTGGCTTTTCGTCAAATCGTTCTTTCTGCTTCATGGAAATCAATCCCCCTTTACTAATATGAATTCAGAAAGGCATCGGGGGATACAGTGTTTGAAAAAATTACAGAAAAATTTGAAAAGTGTATCCTGCATCGGGGCTTCGGATTCATATTTATAGAAGCATCTTTTTTGATGGGCCTGCGGAATACGGCAAAACGCTGGGGCTTTTCTCTCTTAGCGCAAGATTCGCCTATAGTAACTCAAAACTCACTTTCGTGATTTTTCGTTCCCGGCAATCTTGATGGGGATTCCGTTCCCCATTCCCACGGTACGCACAAAATCTCAGATTTTGGCTATCTGGCTCCACATGAATGTGTTCGCAGCCGAACGCCTACGGCTTATCGGGAGTTGCTTTGCAACTATAAAAGCGCAGGAGGATCACACTATGGCACGACCAAAAAAGGCAGAAAGCATCAGACGCACAAGCAATGTAATGGTTCGTTTCAGCAGCATTGAATATGAACTGGTGGCCGGATATGCAAAAGATGCTGGTTATCCCATCTCCACTTTTGTGCGCAAGCAGGCTCTATCTGAAAAAGTGACTGTCAACTACAACATCGTTGCCGATATTGGCGAAATTCAGAAGTTGACTGCTCAGGCCGCAGGCATCGGAAATAATCTTAACCAGATTGCCCGCTATTTCCACGGCGGCGGTCTGGCCTCACGCGGAATGTTGGAAGAAGTGAAAAAGTGTATTGCGGAAATCCGTGAACTGCGGCAGGAAATCGTTCAGCTTGGAGGTGCATATCGTGGCAATTCTAAAACACATCGCAAGTAAAAATGCCAATTACGGGAGTGCCATCGACTATCTGAAATACCAGCATGATGAATTTCATTTGGTTCCTGTCCTTGATGAAAACGGGAATATGATGCTCCGGGATGAATTTTACCTTGAGGGATTGAACTGTGATCCCGAAACCTTTGACCTTGAATGCGAACTGTTGAACCAGGAGTATAACAAGAACAACACTTACGATGAAATCAAAAGCCACCACTACATTATCAGCCACGATCCGAAAGACAACACTGACCACAATCTGACAGGTGAGTGGGCGCAGGCCATCGGCATGGAATATGCAAAGGCCAATTTTCCGGGGCATCAGGCTTTGGTCTGTACTCACACCGATGGTAAAAACGGCACAGGCAACATTCACACCCATATTATAATCAACAGCCTGCGCAAATTTGATGTTGACCCGCAGCCATTCACCGAACGTCCTATCGACTGCAGGGCTGGCTACAAGCACCACCTTACCAAAGACTATTTGAAGCACCTGCAGAAATCCTTGATGGATATTTGCCAGCGCGAAGGGCTGCATCAGGTCGATTTGCTCTCTCCTGCTGCGGATAAAATCACACAGCAGGAGTACCATGCGCAGCGGCGCGGGCAGCTGAATCTGGACATTGCAAACATGGAACTTCTGGGCGATGGCATCACCCCCATGCACACTACCTTTGAAACAAACAAAGAAAAAATCCGCAATGCCATTTCTGACATTGCGGAACGTGCCACATCTTTTGAGGAATTTCAACGGTTATTAAAAGCGGAATACGGAATTTTGGTAAAAGACCATCGTGGACGATTCAGCTATCTTCCTGCTGACCGACAGAAATTTATTTCTGCCCGCGCTCTCGGTTCTAATTATGACCGCGACAGGCTTCTCCGCATTTTTGCAGAAAATGCGCGGAACAAAGAACGGAACAATCCTCATTGGGCAGCAGATGATCCTATGGCTATTTTGTTCATTAAGTCTGACCTGCGCCTTGTGGTTGACTTGCAGACCTGCGTAAAAGCACAGCAGAGCCGCGCCTATGCGCAGAAAGTCAAGATTTCCAATTTGCAGCAGATGGCACGGACAGTCGCTTATGTGCAGGAGCATGGATATGATTCTTACGAAAAACTCTCCGATACCACTGACGCCATTCAATCTAAAATGGCAAAAGCCCGAAGTGATGCCAAATTCACCGAAGCAAAATTGAAAAAAGTCAATGAGCAGATTCGTTATTTAGGCCAGTATCTTTCTACAAAATCAGTCTATGGTGATTTCTTGAAATCCGGCAATAAGAAATCTTTCCGTCAGGCTCATGCAGAGGATATTGCCAAATATGAAGAAGCCCTCCGCATCCTAAAGCAGCACTCCCCAGATGGAAGGTTCCCGACCATGAAAGACCTCCGGGCTGAAAAGGAGCAGCTTACCATTCAGAAAGATGCCCAGTATGACACCTACCACTATTTCAAAGATTACCACAGGGAACTCCAGACTGTATGTGCCAATGTAGATAACATTCTGGGAACAGAACGAGAAGCACGGCGTGAACAGCAGCAATCCCGAAAGAACGAACACTCTCTATAAAACAAAAAGCCAGCCCTGGTCTTTCCTGCGAAAGACTAGGGCTGACCCTATTCTACCATATTACTCTTAGAACAGGATTTGAACTGTCGCATCCTGAATCAAATCAATGAACTGCTCTTTCGTTATAACTTCTTTGCGGCAAATAATCGACTTATCCGCTTGCTGCCGTGTATAAGTCAATTTTCTATCATCGTGGCGAAGCTGCCGCACCGCATCCAAAGTCAAGGCTCCCTCACGATACATCTGGCACAAAATAAAGTCATTTGACTTAAAGGCCACCGAAATCGGAGAATCCAGCGCAGGAGTAAATTCAGAATTTCCAATTAAAATGCGCTCTGCATTCGTTTGGAACTCATGCGCATCCGTATCCTGCGTATAGATTGTCAGGCTGTCCACTCCATCATGATACCACGCGAATATTTCAGCAAGGATCGTCAACGAGATTTCTCCCGCATTCTTTTTAAGAGTGCGACCCGTTGACAGCGTTCTTCCATGAATCGGCCATTCATCGTACAGCCGGTTCATCCATTCCTCTGCGGAAGGCAAATCAATCAGATCTTCGGTTTTTACTTTTCTGCGAAGGAAGCGCATCAACTCTGACACACGCGATACCGCAGCTTCAACGATGTAGTACAGGTTCACATCTTCATCATTGACAAAAGCACCGTACTTTGTTTCATCAATCCAACGAATAGGATACCCTTGTGCCTGAAGCTGCTCAACATAGGTGCTTCTGTATGTAGAATCCTCAATTTCCTCCATTACCCACTTTGGTATCAGAATCAAATCGTATACGCTGAGGATTCCATCAGATGGATAACTTCTCTGGCTCAACTCGTGCATAAATGCCAGTGATGAATTATCCATAAGTGCTATTTTGGTCTCCCCAGCATATTCTTTATACTCTGGTATATTAAGCATCGGCCTCTCCCGTCAGCATTTTAAATTCACTTAAAACCGTTTTCAGAAATGCTTCATTGTCTTTATGGTATTCCACTTCCGGCTCATTGCGAATCGTCTTATTGATTTTCTCTTGTAGTGGACTTACATTTACTACATACGAAGGCCGTACAAGGGAATCATCCAATCCCAAATCGCGGAATCTCTGTGCAATATCTTCAACCTGCACATCAAAGTTTTCCTTAACTTCTTCCGCAATAGCCGTATTCCCATTCTTTACTGCACTTTCATACAGAGAAATCAGCACCGCCTTATAGGGAGCTTGGAAAGCGTTCATGCACTGAAACGCTTTTGCTTGGAACTCCATATCCTTTAAGCCCTCAAAATACGGCATAAGGTTTCCCAGAAGCATAAGCGCAGCAAAGTATTCTGCTTTTCGTTCTTCCATCAGGATTTCGGATTCAATCAAATGGTCAAAAGAAACTTCATCAAACAATAGATGATAAATCTCATGCCACGCAGTAAAATACTGATTTGCTCTCGGAAGTGCCGTATTTATCAAGGGGATTCGTTTTCCATCCCGAACAAAAATCGCTCCGCTCAAATAGTGATTATCAATCGGCAGCTGTATCAAACCATACGGTCTTAAAATCTGTAACGCCAACTGTATCGGAGAATTTATCTGCATCGGATTGTATTTTGACCAGATAAGCGAAGCACTCTGCTTCATCTGTTCCTCAATGACTTCGTTCCTTTTGATAACTTCATCTAAGTTGGCTGCTGTAATTCGCTCACTCATAGCCTTCCGCCTTTAATAATAAACACTGCAAAGGTTTAGAATATCCTGCAACAGATCGTACTCTATCTTTGCCTTATCATTCATCTGATAATCAATCGGCGCATTCTGCGAGTACACGGCATCTACACTTTGCACCCTCGGTGAAAATCCCATCAAGGTATCCGGGTCAATGCTCAAACTGGTAAGAATTTTATTCAAATGCTTATCGAATGTACTTTTACTATCTATCTCGCCATTCAAAATCTTATCTAAAGTAGGGCGAGAAATCTCTGTTTTCTTGCAGAACGATACTTTTGAGAATCCATTGCTGCGAATATAGTCCTTTAATTTTGTCCCTGTCAGTTTTCTCATTTCAAAAAGTTCATCAAAACGCATTTTCATCTCTCCCTTCTGCTATTATTATATACCATCAACTTCGGGAAATCAATCGTGATGTAAAAAAGTTTTTTACATTTTTGATTCTAACGCAAAAAAGATGGCCTCCTTTTGGGGGAAGCCATCTCAACGATATTACGGTATTTTAACTTTTTCGGCTTCTTTCCTGTTCCTGCTGCGGCGCATTGTCTTTTTGTCGCCGCTCAGCCTGCTTAATATGTAGCCGATCAAGCACCGACCACCTGCCACCAATGCGCCGGGGCTTTTTCGGCACATTATTGACGCAGCCATCTATCATATTGTAATTTTGCTCTGTGCCGGATTCTTTGGCACGTTCCGCTGTGCCGTTTTCAAAGAACTTCTGGTGGTGCAGCAGTTCAGGCTTTGGGCCTTGCAAGAAAGTGCGCATCTTTCTGGTAGCTTCTCCATCGAAACCTAAAGCTGTCTGCGTCACAAAGGCTCCGCTCTCGTGAAGAATAATGCTCGGCGGCGGATTTTTTGTTTGTTCACTTCTCATCTGAACAAACCGCTGACCATCGACCTCCACTTCATCCGATACCAGCCATGTGCCTTTTTGTCCTGCCACCTGATAGCCGCCTTCATCAAGAATCAGGTATGTGCCGCTCTGGGGCTTTGAGAAAAAGCCATTGAATCTCACCAACCTATCCTTATCAACATAGAAAAAAGAGGTTTTGCCTTCCGCAGTCAATCCAATCACATCACTGACCCCAAATTTTCTAATTTTGAATTTGTCCGGGTTAATGCTTTCCATCTTTTTCCGAATAGCTTCCGCGCCCATTCCTCGCGTAACCGTACCAGAATAGCCCGTGCCATAATTGTCTGCGGTTATCATAAAACCATGCTGAATCTGGTATTCATAGCTGCGGCAGCGATACTCACGGTTTTTCTCAGAATTGTCAATCTGATAGATTACAAACACATCTGAACTCATTTTCCTGCATCATCCTCCGGCTTATGCCATTCCAGTTCCAGCCTCTTGAACTGCTGCTCGTTCAGTTTCTGCAGCTTCTGGATGGTCTGCTGAACCAGCGCAGCCATCTCTGCATCCTCTGCCACAAGCGGCTGGACCTCCTTCAACACCTGAATTGTATCTTTGAGCGTCGGCTGCTCAAACATCGCCATCAGCATCAGTTCCAGTTCATCAAAGCGTACATTGCTCATAGCTCCATCCCTTTCTTTTTCGCTTTCTTCGGCTTATCCTGTTCCTGTGCAGGCTGCTCCTGTTTCTTGGCTTTCAGACTGCGCAGGGCATCCAGAACAGACTTTTTCGTACTGCCGCGTTCCTGCTCCTTGCTCTGCTGCCGCGCCGCCATCAGCTTTTCCATATCAGAGATGGCCTGCTGCACCAGCTTATCATCCCTGAAGTAGTTGATGGAATTGATGTTCTCGCGCTGCACTTTGTCATTCACGACCAGCTCATACATCCCAACAAAGCCGCCATCTTCCTCGATGCAGAATCCAATGCACTTGTCAGCGTTCATCCGTTCGGACGGAATCTTGTCGTAGGCTTCCAAAGCTTCTTCCATTGTCAGATGGTCGTGGAACTCTCCCGCAAACGTAAACTCCAAACACTCCGCAACATAAAAGCTGAGCGTTTCTTCCGGCGCAGGTCTTTCTGCGGCGAGTTTTTCTTTCAAAACTTCTGCCTGCTGTTCAGCCACCGCATCAGCCTGTTCCCGCAGTTCTGCCGCGTCCATAACTTTACCCTCTGCTGCATCACAGCTAAACTCTGCCAACAACTCCGTCATAGCCTCCTGCACAGGCTTATCTTCATCCGTTTCAAGGATGCCGCCATCCCGCTCCGTGAAGTCCTTATTATATAAGGTATAGTCGAAGCCATCCTCACAGGTCTGGATATGAAAATAGGCATCCGGCAATTCGTAGGCCAGTTCCACATCCTGCACGGCTAACGCCCCCTGCAACGGCTGAACAACATGATTCTGGATATACGGGTTATCCCAGCCCGGAACCGTTTTGTAGTCCTCTACGATGGTGTCAATGCCGTTCTTGCATTGCAAAATATCCAGCGACCCCGGCAGCGGATCAGGATTCTTCTCCACGCCCAAGGCTTTCATGTAATGGTTCGGAAGTGCCTGATACTGCGACATTGCATCGTCCAGATTGCCGAACCGCTCAATTTTCAAAGGCACAGCCTGTAAATTTTCGACCACATAGAACTGCTTTACGAAAGGCTGCTCCTGTTCCAGTTCTTTCTGCGCATCCAGTTCTTCCCGGAACATCGTTACAAAGCCATCCAGAATTGCCGGATGGCTGTCAACCACCCAATCCGTGCGGAAGGTCATGCGGTCTGCATCGTGTTCCGGGGTGCTGACCTGCTCTGCCCATTCCTTATTGCCGGGAGAAAAGCGGCCATCGTAGCTTTTATGGTGCAGAGTATTCGCCAGAATGTAGCCCACGCGCTCCATACCGTACTGCCGCACCACCTGATCGACTGCACCATCGCCAAGGTACAATCCATCATAATTGTCCGCAATCGCTTCATGGATTGCCTGCTTGCACTCGCTGTTCAGCCGATAGGATGTACGGTATAAATCCACCTCGTCATTTTCTTTGGCATAGCTGAACGGCTCATAGTAGACAGGCACATCCGAATAGTCCTGTGCGCTGTTGTCCGGCACCGGCACAGCCTTTTCAATGATCTCTGACACCACATCTTCTTTTTTCGGCATATTCCATTTTTCAGAGAAGTATTTCTGCACTGCTTCCTGAAAATCTTCATCGAAGCCGTTCCACAAATCCTCTGCCACCAGCTTGCCCTGCTCATTGACTGCAACACAAGCCGCCATATCGCCGTGTTCCTCATGCTCCAACAGGAAGAACTTTTCGCCGCCAATTTCCGTTTCATCAATGGCGTACCATGTGCCGGTATGCCCCTCGACTGCGATATGGTCGGAATCGCCGTGGATCAGTCCATTTCTTTTCTGCTGCTGTTCCTCCATGAACTCCCGCACGGTCAACTCTGCGCCCGTGAAGTTCAGCCCTTCCTCACCCAGTTCCAGCCGCCCCTCCGCGCCAAGGTCAAGTTCTTCGGCCATCAGAACAGATGCTGCGTGGTTCACTACCACAGTCTTCTCCACTGTAATGGGCTGGCCTGGGTCGTAGTCCGAACCGCGCAGATCATAGCGATATAAGCCCTCCGGCACATCTTCATCCCGCAGTCGGCCATTGCTGAAAAGACCCGGCTTATCAAAGATTTCGATTTCCTGCAGTTCTTCGTTCAAAAGGTTTTCTTTCTGCAAATCCAGATTCCTTTCCTTGAAAAAATCCGGCAGTTCTGCAAATCCAATGCTGTCCACATAGTAGGCTTTGACCGTACTGCCATCATTGAGTACCACCACGTCGCTGACCGACAGCGAATGACCCGTAAAATCTGCCGGACGCTGGATATTGAACCGTTCATAAATGCCATCCAGCGTGTCCTTTTCCGTAAGCGGTGCGGCATAGATCAGGTCATAATCTGCACGGGTAACCGTTATGCCTTTCTTCTGCACATAGTCCAATCCCATAAAGCGGTAGTCGTGTTCCGGGTCACGGGCAGTAATCTGATAAATACCGAACTGCTTTTCGCTGCCATACAGCAGCACATTTTCCTGTTCTGTCATGTTCCTCTCCTGTTCCAAATCTGCTATTGCAATCTGGAAGGTATCACTTCCGCGCTCGATTTCCTCTCGTGCCGTGACAAGAATCGGCCACGGGCTGATGCGGACGAGATAAATCTGCTTTCCCTCGTCATACAACCGCAGAGCCTGTTCACGGTTTATTACGGTCAGCTTAAAATCCGGGCGCGCATACTCGACCTCTGCATAATCTTCCCGCTGCTCCAGCAGAATCGCATCCCATGCGTCTGCCTTAATGCCGAAAATGCCATCGTGCAGCTCGATTCCCTCTTGGCTTACATAATCACCTGCCGTTCCATCACGGAACAGCGGATAAATCCTCTCACCCAGCCGATGCCATTCCCGTGCGCCTTCTTTCGTCAGCGGCAGCACATCATCTTTCCGGTAGCCATAGTCGTGCATTTCGGAAAGTCCAATCATCCCATCCGGGAGATTTTCGATTTTCTCCTGTGCCTCGTACATCAGGCGGTTGACTTCTTCTTTGTCATCCTCGGCCAGTGCAGCCGCCAGACCGTTCACCAGTTCTTCCGTTGCTGCCCGATCATCCAGCTTGAAAGCAAAATTTACGATGAGATTTCGCTGCTCATCATTAAAAATCGTTTTTCCCTGCTCCTTATTGGCAATCAACTTTTCCGCATATTGCATCGCGGTCATGCGCTCTACGCTCCTTTCTGCCACCGCCGCTTCCAGCTTTTCCAGAAAATCAGCAGCAGTCAATCGAATCGTATCCATCGAATCTTTCAGTTCCTTCATCTCCTTGCCGCTGACCCAGCTTGCCACATACGGAAATGAATAATCGGATGTGTCAATGCCCAGAGCCGAGCAGACCGTAAATGCAATGCTTTCGGCTTCGGTTTCCTTTGTAAGCCGGTCTTTTTCCTCGCCGTTCTGCTTCATGAAATCGCTGTTATGCAGCATCGCATGAGCAACCTCGTGGATCATCGTCTTTATGGTCTGGCTCTCGCCCATGCCGACCTGAATGCAGATTTCTTTGTCTGCATCACTGTAATAGCCTTTGGCATCCCCTTCGATCTCATCAAACCGCATCGGCACAGGCGATACCTGCTCGATTGCCGCCGTAAGTAGCGCATAGTCTTTGACGCTGGCCGTCAGTTCGTTCACTTCCAACGACGGAATCGGTTCACCATCGGTCTGTGAAACATCGAAGACTGTCGTCACGCGGAAACGCGGAACCACATACTCCACACGTTCCATTTCCGGTTCACCGTTTTCGTTCAGCACAGCCAGGCCCGTATCCTTGTCGATTTTCTCGCGTTCTTCCACTTCCTTGATGGGAGCCGGGGCAATGATCTGGATGCCCTTTTCGCCTTTTTTGACGTAACGGTTGAACTTATTCTTCCATGCGTTGAACCCTGCCACCAGTGTGGCATCAGGCCGCTGCATCGCAATCAGCAGCGTATTGTTGAAGCTGTAATTATGGAATTTTGCCATCGTGCGCAGGTACGTCGTGTACATTTCCGATGTAAAAATGTCCTTTACGCCCTGCTCCAGCCGTTCCGTGATTTCTTTCATCTGCTGTTTGCGGTCAACTGCCATGCAAGCCCTCCTTTTTCTTGACCCATCGTGTTTTCATCTGGCGCGGATATTGGTCAGCCTGTTTCGGTGCCTTCGCGCCGTTCCATTCCAATCCTCCGGCTCTGCCCTCACAGGTGTACCCGGCAGCTTTCAGAGATGTTCCATTTTCCGTATCCAGAATGTAGGTAACAACTCTGTTGTAACCCATTGCCCGTGCTGCACGGTATGCCGCCGCATACAAAATACTGCAAGCGTTTGGCGTTCCATCCGTACACAGACGGTTGACTTCCAGCGTATAGCCATCGTCCAGCCGCCGTGCCACAGGTCTGCCGCAGATAACAACGCCCACCAGCGCACCATTATCCGATACGCCGATGGAGAACTTATGCCCCCGTGTCGGCTTATGGTGGCGGTGATACTGCTGCACAAATGCGTTTGCCGTTTTCAGATTGATCGGTGTTAATGTCAGCAAATGCCCTCCTTGTTCAAAAATACCCCGTTAGATTCCTTGCAGAGATCTAACGGGGTTATCCTATTTACAGTTCCATATTGTGACTTTTCCGCTTCTGGGATTTCTGCGGTTCTGCGCTGCGCTCTACCTGCTTTGCATGAAGCTGTGCCAGCACAGAGGGTTTCCGCACATTGTCTGCCGTGCGCTCTGCAATGCGGCCTGCGTAGTTCACAGGCTGGCGCGGTCTGTCTACAACCTCGGTTTCGGCTGCATCCTCGTCCACTCCCAGCGCATCCTCACTGCCCTTTTCATCCATGTTGAGCAGAGAGTTCAGCTCCGCAAGGCGCGCAGATTTTTCGGCCAGTTCCGATTCCTGCGCAAAGGGACGTTTGGCTTCTTCCTTTGCCTGCGCCAACTGCTGTTCCAAGGTTTCCAGTCTGCGTTCCACTTGCGGCAATGCTCTTTCGATGCCAGACAGTGCATTGGTAACACGCAGAATGTTGCCCTGCGGGTCTTTGCCGACTTCCATCGAGTAGTTCCATGCACCCTTGATGGACAAACGGAACACCTTATCGAAGTTGTCAAACCGGGAATGCAGTTCAAACGCACCGTAGCTGCCGATTCTGCCCTCGGTGCCTGCTGCTTTCAAAGCCTTGCAAGCCTCGATAATGGCTGCACCTGCTTCCTTGCGTTCGCTGTACACCTTACCGCTGATCTCCATAGCGAAGTGGTCTTTATCCTGCGCCAGAAGCGGTTTTGCCGCTTCCATATCGGTTTTCAGTGCTTCAATCTGACCCTGTGCCACAGCGATTTCTCGCGGATAGCGGCGCGCAATATCCGATTCCAAACTATAAATCTGACTGGTGTGATTGGCTTTCAGCAGTTTCAGTTTGCTGACCTGAATATCCAAGTCCATCTTTTCCTTGATGTAGGGATTGCCCGTTGCCAGTGCCTTGATTTCGGCATAGGACAGCGCGGTATCGTCCACATCATCGCAGGCACGGACAGGAGATTTAGAAGTCATGATCTGGGAAATGAACTTCTGTTTATTTTCCAGAATCTGCCACATATACGAATCAAACGTATTTTCCGTGACGTAACGATAGATTTTTACCTGCTTATTCCGGTTTCCCTGCCGGAGAATACGTCCTTCCTGCTGTTCTAGATCAGAGGGCTTCCACGGACAATCCAGATGATGCAGGGCAATCAGCCGATCCTGAATATTGGTTCCTGCGCCAAGTTTCGGAGTAGACCCCATCAGGATACGAACCTGTCCGGCGCGCACCTTTGCAAACAGGTCAGCCTTTTTGGTTTCCGTGTTATACTCGTGAATGAACGCCACTTCTTCACGGGGAACACCTTTCGCCACCAGCTTCTCCCGCACATCATCGTAGACGTTGAATGTACCATCAGCTTTTGGTGTCGATAAATCGCAGAAAATCAACTGTGTTCCTCTATCCAAGGCAGATTCTTCCCAGACCTTGAACGCATTGTCCACACAGCGATTGACCTTGCTCTCCGGCTCGTCCGGCAACATCTCGTTCATAAGCCTCTGGTCGAGTGCCAGTTTTCGGCCATCGTTGGTGATCTTCAGCATATTATCGAATCTAGGATTCACATTACCGTTGCGTACAGCCTCGGCACGGTCTGCAAAGGAACTTACCATTTCTTCCTGTGTTTCGCTCGGTTTCAGCACTTCGTTGATGTACTCTGCTTGCGGCACAGGCAGGTTCAGCATATCCGCCGTCTGCACATCTGCCGATTCTTTGAACAGAGAAATCAGCTCCGGCAGATTGAAGAACCGAGCAAAACGTGTTTTCGCACGGTAGCCCGTTCCCTCCGGGGAAAGCTCGATTGCCGTGACAGTTTCACCAAAGGATGCCGCCCAATCATCGAAGTGGCTCAGTCCCATTTTCTGCAGCGTGTCATACTGGAGATACCGCATAATGGTGTACAGTTCCACCATCGAGTTGCTGACCGGGGTTCCGGTTGCAAAGGTCACGCCCTTGCCACCTGTCAGTTCGTCCAAGTACTGACACTTCGCAAACATATCGCTGGACTTCTGTGCATCGGTCTGGGCGATACCTGCGATATTTCGCATTTTTGTGTAGAGGAACATATTTTTATAGAAATGTGACTCGTCCACAAACAGACGGTCAACACCCAGTTCCTCAAATGTAACCACATCATCCTTTCTCGTCTGGTCGTTCAGCTTTTGCAGCTTTGCTTCCAGCGTTTTCTTTGTTTTCTCCATCTGCTTGACCGTAAAACTGCGGCTGTCCTCACTCCGGGCATCGGCTAGGGCCAGCGTAATGTCGTCGATCTGACGCTCGATAATAGCTTTCTGCCGTTCCGGGGAAAGCGGCACACGCTCAAACTGCGAGTGTCCGATCACGATGGCATCGTAATCGCCGGTTGCAATGCGGGAGCAGAACTGCTTACGATTGCTGGGTTCAAAGTCCTTTTTCGTTGCCACCAGTACATTGGCATTGGGATAGAGTCGTAAGAAGTCTGCGCCCCACTGTTCTGTGAGGTGGTTTGGCACCACATAGAGGTTTTTCTGCGACAGGCCCAATCTGCGGCTTTCCATGCCGGCAGCGATCATCTGGAAGGTCTTGCCCGCACCCACACAATGCGCCAGCAGCGTATTGTTGCCGTACAGAATGTGCGCTACTGCATTTTTCTGGTGCGGCATCAGGGAGATTTCCGGGGTCATGCCCTCAAAGCGAATGTGACTGCCATCGTACTCACGGGGACGAATCGCATTGAAAATCCGGTTATAGGTCGCACACAAATCCTCGCGGCGGTCTAAATCCTTGAAAATCCACTGCTTGAACGCTTCCCGAATGGATTCCTGCGCTTGCTGTGCAAGCATGGTTTCCTGCTTATTCAGCACACGATGGTCGCCATCCGCATCGTGAATCGTATCGTAGATTTTGGTATCCCGGAGATTCAGTGCATCTTCCAGCAGCTTATAACCGTTGACGCGCAGGGTTCCGTAAGTGTTGGTGACAAGCGGATTTCCGCGATCCAGCGACTTGCCCGAAATGTTCCATGCACCAGAAATTTCGGAATAGGTTGCCTTAATGTCAATCCCGGCATAGTAGTTCGGTGTTTTGAACACTTCTTTCATAAACTGCGTGATGTACTCCGGCTTTACCCAGTTTGCACCAAGCCGCACTTCAATTTCCGAAGCATCCAAATCCTTGGGCTGTACCCGTTTCAGGTAATCCACATTGATTTGATATTCAGCATGGTTTGCCACAAAGG
>OIGD01001263.1_pt1 | contig 24340 bp, 21 predicted proteins | sample 1582211 | NCBI WGS metagenome assembly OIGD01 (sample SAMN04414078, study PRJEB24778) | human gut metagenome | material: faecal | host: Homo sapiens
TGACACGACAGTGCCTTCCAGGTCGGGCGTGCCCCAATCGTTCTCCAGGAACTGATTCAGCAGACGCGTCGGTGTGCCTGACTGAAACCAGTAATCACCGATACTACGGTCGAACAATGCGTTGACAACACTGAATGGATTGTACACATCAGTCAGGTCTTTGGAAAAATGGTAACCGTCATATTGCTTTTTCAAACGCTCCAGTGTCTCCTCGACAGTCCAGCCGTTCGCCTGAGCCATATCCTGAATTCCTTCGCCAAAATCATCGGCAAGTTCCTGCTTGGTGATACCGCATATCGCCGAATATGCAGGATTCAGAGAAATATCCTTTAGATTGTTCAGTCCGCTGAAAATATTGATCTGTCCCAGTTTCCCCACACCGGTCAGGAACACGAACTTGATATAGTCCGTATTGGCTTTCATCACGCGGTAGAAATCGTGCAGCACCCTCCGGTTCAGCTGTTCCAGCTCCGGATTGCCGTGTACGTCTACTATCGGACTGTCATACTCGTCTATCAATATCACCACCGGCTTCCCGGTACGCTGATATATATCGATAATCAGATTGTTGAAACGCCCCTCCGGCGTATCGTCGGAATTAGACATACCGTATTCCGTTTCCCATCGGGACACGGACTCAGCCAAAGTTTTAGGAAGATCCTCCGGCGTATTATATCCCCTGCGTGTAAAGTCCAGCCGCAGCACCGGATAAGCCGTCCATCCCTCCGGCTCCAGACGGTCGATATCTAAGCCCTTGAACAGTTCCCGCTCGGCGCGGAAGTAGCTGTCCATGGTGGATATCAGCAGGCTCTTGCCGAAGCGTCGCGGGCGACTGAGAAAGAAGAACTTTCCTGTCTCCACAAGCTGATGCACGTACATCGTCTTGTCAACATACGCGAATCCGTTTCTTCTTATTTCCCTGAAGCTCGACTCGCTTACCGGATACTTTATCATACGCTTTCTTTTACGGAGCTTTCAGCTACAACTCCCATTAGTTTACAAAGATAACAAATTTCAACGTAAACGGCAAAAAGAAAAAAGGGACGCAACGGGCGTCCCTCGTGAGTTTCATGAATTCGAGAATCGTAAGCGTCCTATCGCTGACGCTGTCAGTCTTCCATCGCGCCGCTGATAGCCTTGGCTATCTCGCGCATCTTCTCCGGATCCGGATCGGATATCTTGTTGGAGAAGTCCATGTCGCCCTCGCGCTGCAAGGGAACGAGATGGATGTGCGCGTGCGGCACTTCCAGACCCAGGACCGTCACTCCGACCTTGCGACACGGCATGGCCTTCTTGATTGCCTTGGCCACTTTCTTCGCGAACAGCACCATCCCGGTAAGTTCTTCGTCGTCGATGTCGAATATGTAATCGGTCTCATGCTTGGGCACCACCAGGGTATGGCCCCAGTTCACCGGATTGATGTCCAGGAATGCAAAATACCTGTCGTCCTCCGCTATCTTGTAGCTCGGAATCTCCCCGGCGATTATTTTTGAAAAAATGGTCATGGTTTTGTGATTTTTAAGCCCGGCTCGGCCGGACCGTGGGTTACGCAAGTGTCCGGAGGGCAGCTTTCAGTCCGGACAGACCGCTTGTATATAAGTTAATCAGGCCCGACGCATATACCGCTATATGCATCGGGCCGGGTATTAAATTTCGATTTTGATGATTTCAAAGTCCATTACGCCCGCAGGCACCTGAACCTTGACCTTGTCTCCTACGTGATGGCCTATCAGGGCCTTCGCTATGGGAGTGTTGCTCGCTATCTTCATCTCGCGCAGGTTCGCCTCGCTTTCCGTCACGATGGTGTAGGTCATCTGCATTCCGTTGGCCACGTTCTTGATGGTGACCTTGTTCAGCAGCTGCACCTCCTCGGTGTTCAGCTTAGAGTCGTCTATGATGCGCGCGGTGGCTACCAGTTCCTTCAGCTTCGATATCTTCATCTCAAGCATCCCCTGGGCCTCCTTGGCCGCATCGTACTCGGCGTTCTCCGACAGGTCGCCCTTGTCGCGCGCCTCGGCTATCGCCTGTTTGATCAGGGGGCGCTGTGCCTCGAGTGCCGACAGCTCCTCCATCTTCTTATTATACCCTTCCTGAGTAAGATATGTTGCCATTGCTATAATTAGTTACTGACAAAAATAGTGTTAAAAAATACCCCCGGGCAGCATTGATTCCGTCTCAATGTCCCAGGAGATGCTCCTTGCCGACTTGCGTCAGTGGTGTATTTCACGCCACAAAGTTAGCTAATTTTATTCATTCCACCAAAAAACTGCCGTTTTTAAATGATTTTTTATTAACTTTGACCTTTGGTAAAGACAAATGCTCATTATTAACGTAAAAATCGCCTTCTGGACAAGGCACCTTGATATATGACAATCAACGAAGCACAAGACGAGATAATAGATGAGTTCGAGGCCCTTGGCCCCGACTGGATGGACCGTTACGCCTACATCATCGAACAGGGCAACACGCTGCCTCCGTTTCCCGAGACCGACAAGACCGCGGCCAACCTGATAGAAGGCTGTCAGAGCCGCGTATGGATCGCGGCCTCGCGCCCCGACGGCAGCCACATTCATTTCGAAGCCGATTCCGACGCCCTTATAGTCAAGGGCATCGTGGCCCTGCTGATGCGCGTGCTCAACGACCGCACCCCGCGCGAGATACTGGACGCCGACCTGTATTTCATCGACCGCATCGGACTGGCCTCCCACCTGTCGCCCACCCGCAGCAACGGCCTCCTGGCGATGGTGAAGCAGATACGCGACTACGCCACCGCCTACAACCTCCTTGACAAGAAGCCGTGATGTGTCCTTAAAGTCCTTAAAGACCCTAAAGACCCTAAAGTCCTTAAAAATTACGTAAACTCTTAATATATGCTACTATCGATTTCGCAATTCTGGCAGGAACATTCGGCTTTGGCCATCCTGCTGTGCATCCTGGTGATAGTGATACCGCTGCTGGTATTCTACTGCATCAAGGCACACCGTGACCACCCCAAGGGACTGATACCGGCGGCCATCGCCAACATGGGCGAGCGCTTCGGCTATTACATCATGAACGCCGTGCTGCTGCTGTTCCTCTGCTCCAAGTTCGGCATCAGCGACGCCGCCGCCGGCTGGATCTACGCCGTGTTCTATTTCCTTATCTATGTGCTCAGCCTCCCCGGCGGCATGATAGCCGACCGCACACAGAAATACAAGGGCACCATCATCAGCGGTCTGCTGGCCATGGCCGTGGGCTATGGTCTGCTCTCCATCCCCGTCTTCTCCGACGGCCCCGCCGGAGGCGTCTCGTGGGTACTGGTGTTCACATGCTTCGCACTGTTCATCATCGCGTTCGGCAACGGTCTGTTCAAGGGCAACCTGCAGGCCATCGTGGGCCAGCTCTACGACAACTTCGAGGCCGAGGCTGCCAAGAAGGGCCCCAAGGAGCTGGAGATTGCCAAGAGCCGCCGCGACTCCGGTTTCCAGATCTTCTACGTGTTCATCAACATCGGCGGCGTGATCGCACCGTTCATCGCCCCGCTGCTGCGTGAGTTCTGGCTCAAGGCACATCACTTAGCTTATAACGCCGACCTGCCCCGTCTGTGCCACAAGCTGCTCAACGACGCCGGCAACATGTCGGCCGGCGACCACGCCAACCTCGTCGAGCTGGCTGGCAAGGTCGGTTACGAAGGCGCCGTAGACAGCGGTTTCTGCACCCAGTATCTCGAAATATTCAACACCGGCGTCCACTTCTCGTTCATCGCCTCGGTTGTGGCCATGCTCATATCTCTCGCAGTGTTCGCTTGGGTCATGAAGCGCCTGCCCAACCCCGTGAAGAAAGCCAAGAACGACAATGCCGTATCGGCTGCCGACGCCGCTCACGACGCCAAGGAGATCAAGCAACGCATGTTCGCCCTCTACGCCGTGCTGCTCGTGGTGGTGTTCTTCTGGTTCTCGTTCCATCAGAACGGCCAGTCGCTGTCGGTATTCGCCCGCGACTTCGTCAAGACCGACAACGTCGCTCCTGAGATATGGCAGTGCATCAACCCCTTCTTCGTGATTGTGCTCACCCCCATCATCATGTGGATATTCGCCGCCCTGGCACGCCGCAACAAGGACATTTCCACCCCCAAGAAGATTGCCTTCGGTATGGCCATCACCGCCATGGCGTATGTATTCCTTATGGTGGTATCGATTGTCTATAACTATCCTTCGGGCGAGGAATTCAAGGGACTTGCCGAGGCTGTCAAGGAGTCGATGAAAGCCGGGCCGGCCGTGCTGATACTGACCTACTTCTTCCTCACGGTGGCCGAGCTGTTTATATCGCCCCTCGGACTGTCGTTCGTATCCAAGATTGCGCCCAAGCATCTGCAGGGCATCTGCCAGGGTCTGTGGCTGTCGTCCACGGCCATCGGCAACCTGTTCATCGCCCTTGGCGTCACGATGCTCAACTCCTTCCCCTATCAGTGGGAATGCTGGGCCGTATTCGCCGGCCTCTGCCTCCTTTCCATGACCGTGATGTTCTCCATGGTCAACTGGCTGGAGCGCGTCACCAAGTAACGCCCGCATCTGCGAATCAATCATAAAAGGGAACTTCCGTCGAATATGGCGGGAGTTCCCCTTAACTTTTTTGACATTTGTGTGTTACTGCCCGTCTCTATCGTAGCGAAGAACCGAAAAGAAATCAAATAGGAACTGGACAAGAGAATCCGAATAACCACCCAGGTTCAGAGAAAGGTTCAGAGAAAACGCGCGACAGGATAGTTCGCGAAATGAAGGGGAACCCCACAGTTACCATTAATGAACTTGCAACAATGCTATCCATATCAGACAGAGCCGTTTCTAAACATCTCAAGAAATTACAGGAAGATGGCAAAATAAGGCGTGTAGGCGCAGACCGAGGAGGCTCATGGGAAGTAATCAATCCTGAATAATGTCATTGCATTTTCCGCATTATCCGTATTTTCATAGTGACTACTGGAATGACATGGTGGTTTTATGCGTTGCTCCTAAACACCGCCCATTCAATCGCATTGCTCTTATTCGTAATTATAAATGTTATAAAACGCAAGAAGACAGGAATGCCCGATGAATTATTACAGATGAAGGAGAGTTTTAAAGGGATTACAGGTTGATTCCACCTCATCCTCTCTCAATCAGTTGGCTTGATTTATCTGACATATACAAAACCCGAACCAAACTAATTCGACCAGCAACATCCATGACAGTTCCAAATATGTCATAAAAATCATAGATTTGGAAACGTGACGCAGGATGCGTTATGGATAGAATAAACCACAATAGTACGTCATGCTTCCAAATCTCATAAAAATATCGAGATTTGGCAGCGTGATGCAAGTTTTTTTATTATCTTTGCAGTCTAAATCCTTACATATGTTGATAGGAAGGAATAAAGAGATACAAGAGCTTCAACAGGCTTATGATTCGGACGAGTCTAAGTTTGTTGCTATTTTCGGGCGTCGAAGAATCGGAAAGACTTATCTTGTGAGAGAGGTCTTTCAGGATAAATTTGCGTTTACCTACTCCGGAATGGCCAATGCCTCGACAAAAGGACAACTTCTGAGATTTTATTTGTCTCTGAAAGATCATGGCTATAAGAGTACTGCAAGGCCGAACAATTGGATTGAGGCCTTCTATATGCTTGAACAGTTTCTGAAAGAGCTTCCGGAAGGTAAAAAGGTTGTGTTCTTAGATGAGCTACCTTGGATGGATGCCCCAAAATCAAGTTTTATGCCGGCATTTGAGAATTTCTGGAATGCCTGGGCATCTGCGAGAAAAGATATACTTCTTATTGTTTGTGGCTCCGCTACTTCATGGATGATAAAGAAGATACTGAAGAATAGAGGTGGGCTACATAACAGATTAAACAATCAAATTCATCTACAGCCTTTCAATTTGCATGAATGTGAATTATATGCAAAGGGTATTCATCTGCCTATGGAGCGGCAAGAGATAATGGAGGCTTATATGGTATTTGGAGGCATCCCATTCTATTGGTCATTGCTCAATAAATCACTTAGTCTGCCGCAAAATATTGATGCATTGTTTTTTGGGGAAGATCCCAAGTTGAAGAATGAGTTTACGGAATTATATTCATCGCTCTTTAAACAGCCTGATGCATACCTTGAAATCATCACCGTTTTAGCAAAAAAGAAAATCGGGATGACACGGGATGAGATAATTGAAAATGCTAATATCGCAACCAGTGGTCAGCTTACTAAGCATCTTGAGGATCTGGAGAATTGTGGTTTTATCCGCCGTTATCAGGCAATAGGGGCAAAAACGAAGAACGCCCTCTATCAGCTCATTGACAACTTCACACTGTTCTATTTCAAGTTTATGGAAGACAGGAAGAATACGGATACTAATTATTGGTCGAAGATCCAGATGACCCCCATTTTTCATTCATGGAGCGGTCTTGCTTTCGAAAGGGTGTGCCTCCTGCATTCGGAACAGATAAAGAAAGCTATTGGAATAAGCGGCGTAATCACAAATGAATACTCATGGCGTACAGCTGCTGATGATGAGCATTCCGGGGCACAGATTGACCTCTTGATTGACCGAAGCGATAAAGTGATTAATCTCTGTGAGATTAAATATTCCGACAACCCTTACACCATCGATAAGAAGTATATGGAGAACCTGCGCAATAAAGTCGCGTTGTTTCGCCAAATTACAAAGACACGCAAAGGAATTGCCCTGACAATGATAACAAGTTCCGGACTTGTGAAGAACTCATATTCGATGAATAACATTCACTCGCAAGTAACGGCAGATGATTTGTTTGTGGACGCATAAGACTCCGGGGGTTGCCGACAAATCAGCATAATAATCAGGAGGGAGGATGAGCATTGTGTTTTTGCGCTGATTGTTGCCTTATAAAAATTAGAGATGTTTATACGTTCATGGTTCATATCAGCTATACTTCATATCGGAGGCGGACTTCAACATGGATGTCTGCGGCTGTTCCGTCGCGGACAGAAAGTGACATATCAGCAAATCCGCTATGGTTCGGAGGATTTCAGCTATATCGACCATGCCGACAACAATCTTGCCAACGGATTTCTCAGCTTCCTCGTTCTCGCAGTGATTCTGATTCTAATAGCCAAATAATACAATATATCCGCCATGACTATAAAAGAATTTTCAAAACAGCTTTGTTCCATTCATAGCTCCAGACAAAACAGACAGGCAACCCCAGCTGAATATTTTCAAAGAAATTCGTCCAGCGATTTATGAGTCTTGTACCCTGATGACTTCATTTCTATCGGCGAAATCTTACTTCCATAAGCCTATATCTCCGACGTAGATTTTAAAGTAGTCCTTATCATAATCCAACGCAAGGCCATTTGCCGGATGCGCCGTATGATAATTCATTGATTCTCTGGCCAAAAGTAATAAAAAATTTCTATTCGCAAAATTTTATACTCAAAACATCCTCTGAGCGCAAAATTTTTACATAACATATATCAGATGAGCGCAGATTTCCCCTCCTCAATGTGTATAGATACCCATTATGTTACGGATCCATTTCTGTCGCAGCCCTTCTGCGGCTTCCTCAGAAAAAACAATTATTATTGTTGGCATATTCAGGTTTATTTCACTATTTTTGTGAAGTCGAAGCACAATGTCACAACACTGCGAAACTTCAATGAATAACACACCGATATGAACCGTCATTTATTACGATACGCACACATCCTCCTGTCGGCGATATTTGCATTGACGCTCCTTGCGGCGTCAACAGGCTGCTCACGCCGGGCCGACACCAGACTTACGCGCATCGCGGCCTCCATTTCCGATCACCCTGAAAGGGCATTGCAGGATCTTGACAGCATTAATCCAGACGCCCTGTCGGAGTCCGACCGGCATTTCCATGATTTTCTTACAATCAAGGCCCGGGACAAGGCTTCCGTGCCTCATGTATCCGACAGCCTGATTCTCGACGTCATCGATTACTATTCCGCATATCAATCCGACCCCATATATCCCGAAGCCCTATACTACGGCGGACGTGTTTATTACGAGCTTGGCGATTATCCCACTGCATTGCAGTATTTCCAACAGGCACTCGACAATCCGGGCCACGCGCCCGACACCACCGACCTGAAAAACCGGCTGAACAGTCAGATTGGATGGTTATTGTGTGACCTCAGGCTTTATCAGAGGGCAATCCCCTATTTCTCGCAGATGTTGAAAGACAAGATGGATGAACGGGATTCCATCGGTATAGTCTTTGCTCAGCAGGGATTAGGAGGAGCCTACTACGATTTAGGGACGTTGAGCGATATCGATTCCGCTCGAAGAGCTTTATTAAATAAAGCTGATTCAATTCTTACACGCTCATTGGATTACGCCGTTAAACTGCCCAAAACATTTGAAGCAAACTCTCTGATCTTTCTGGCAGCTGTAAAACAAGCCTCCGGAGAAATCCGAACAGCCGTGGACCTGATAAGACATACTCCTGACCTGGCAGAACCTATCCAACGCAATGTCGCCCTCGCGTATGCCGCCGACATATATCTGGATGCCGGCATCATGGACACCGCCTATATGTACGCGCATGACCTTATTGTCAATGAAGATATCCTGAATAAAAAAACCGGATACCGCATCATTCTGTCTCCGGAATTCAGACACACACTCCATCCCGACACCTTGAACCAGTACTATACGGATTATAAGAACCTTCTTGAGGCATATTTTGACGATAATCCCAACGAGCAGGCGCTGATGCAGGAAAGTCTGTATAATTACAAACTGCATGAACGCGAAAAACTAAAAGAACACGCTGCAAACGAACGTCTGAGATGGATCATCGCCGGCATCGTCATCCTGGCGCTTATCGCGTCATCCATAATGCTGTTCATCAAGAATCGTGACAAAGCCATCATCATTCAACTGCGCGATAATCTTGACAGCCTCCAAAAGCTGAAATCACAGCTACCTCTTCCGGTGGAAACCCCTGCTATGGATTCCTCATCGGATGCCGATTCAACAGAGCCGGATACCATTAACAATGAGCCGATACTTCGCGAAAAACTGCGCGACGAGTTGATGGCTCTTTATGAGCAGTCGAAGTCACAAAAAGTTTCTCCCATAATACTGAATTCCAAGATATACTTTCAAATCTGTGGAATGATTTCGGAACGGCAACGTATCGACGAGGAAACTTTCGATAAACTGAAACGTACGGTACTGGAGGCTTCCCCTAAATTCATCGACAACCTTAAAATACTGACTCAAAACAGATTGACCGAGGTTGATCTACAGACAGCCCTCCTCATCAAATGTGGCTTCAAGCCATCTGAGATGACCGTTCTCTTTGCCCGTTCCAACGGAGCGATAATTTACCGCAGAAACACACTGGCCACAAAAGTCTTCGGTCACACGGAAAGCGTCGATGTCGTAAACGGCATCATCCGTCTCCTGTAAATAGCTCAGATATAATTTTCAATCCGCGCGATTGCCCCCCCCATTGTCGGCGACTGGAAAGGCGGTGTCCCCACCGCCTATCTACTGACGACGTGGACGTCGTCATTCCAGTAGTAGCGCAGGCTGTCCCCAGCCGCGCATAATGCACGGAAACCAGGCAAGTTCCGGCCTCTTGTTAACAAATCACACCGTATCATTTGTTATCTCGGCTACAATCCTTATACACAATATTGATTGGAAAACTGATTGTAACGCGCCCTTACCCTCTTATTCTCAACTGATTGCAAAAACAATCATTTTTACAATCATTCAAAACTTGACATTTATCCGGACTGTTCCTAACTTTGCCTCACAAATCAATCCTAACGATATTATGAACAAACTGCTTACTATTTTAAGCCTCGCACTTCTGGCTCTGGTAGCGATGCCTGTCGATGCGGCGACCCGAACAAAACGCACCATTACTTTGAAGAAAGTGCCAAGACAGTCAAAAGACAAAGATGGTTTCACCTATAAAGTCCCGTCCATAGCATTCACATGTTATGTAGACAAAGACAGCGGCATCCAGCCTCTCGACACTTCTGAAATCGAATCGTATGAAATCTGGGACCGTACGGACACTGTTCCGATCGTGATATTTGAAGACGAGGAGCATTTTGTCGATTATATCCTGAATGACGATGCTCAAGGTATCATCAAACTCTTCTCCCAAGACTACATGTATATAGGAGAGCTTGACTCTCAGACTGAACTATGATGTCAACATCATAATTAGTTCTCATGAATTCCCCTTCGGCAGTTCCTCCGGAAACCATATCCCCCATAATCCAAATAGTGTGATAATCCGACACTTGAATGTCCTAAAAACAAGTTTAACGGCTTCGATAATATAAACCTCAAAAATCAATGCTTATGAAAAAAATTACATTGATGGCATTGCTTGCCACAACATTAGCATGTATATTGCCGTGTCAGGCTGAAGAGCCTGCAGTGTATTTCGAAGAAAACGGTATCAAATATTGCACATATCCATCGGTAAAATACTGTAAGGTAGTAGAAAACCGGGAAAACCAGTATACGGGTGTGGTTGAGATTCCCGATAGCGCGGGCGGTCTTCCCGTCACCATCATAGATAGTTTTGCATTCAAACGATGCAAGAATCTGACGGAAGTGCGTGTTGGTAATAATGTCACGGAACTTGAAAACCTTTCCTTTTGGGACTGTCACGCATTGGAGAAAGTAGTCCTGCCGGAGACCCTTCAATTACTTGGAGACAGGACGTTCATGGGATGCTGGTCCCTTAAGGAGGTCAACATTCCGGAGGGAGTCTCCTGGATATGTACGGAGACTTTCAAATACTGCGTGAGTCTGGAGGAGATAGTTTTGCCCGAAAGTGTGAAGCACATAGACATCGAGGCGTTTATGGGATGTGGTGTCCGGAATATCAATTTGCCGGACAGCGTGCGGCATATAGGTGATGACGCATTTAGAGATAGCGCACTTGAGACCATCCATATCGGCAAGGGACTGTCGCTCATATATCCAGGCGTGTTCAATGGGTGTGTTAATCTCAGGGAGGTATACATCACGGCTCCCGAGCCTCCCAAATATCATGCATACTCGGCTTTTATATGTGAAGAGAATCTGGGGAATATAGTGCTATATGTGCCGCAGGCCTCCATGGAGAAATACAAGGAGTCTGAATACTGGAGCCAGTTCAAGGAAATACGGAGTATCGAGACAGCCGGTATCGCTGATGTGGAGACAGACCGGAAAAATCCTGACGTCATCCACGACCTGCAGGGCCGCAGGCTTATGCATACGGTCCCCGGCATCAACATCGTCAACGGCAAGAAGATTCTGGTGCGCTGAGCCGTACAAGCGAAGCCATATTGCGGCTTCGACACCGGCTGTAGCCTGACAATATAGCTCCTATGAGAACTTACGACCTCCATTTATATGGACAACATTGATAAGTATGGCATGGTAACTCATCATAGTCACGAGCGTATGCTGATTGAATCCTGATATCTACTGACTACAAATATCATTATTGTTACCGAAGTGTGTGGATTATTACGTTCATACACTTCGGGTTCTTTCCGTAATAATGTTGGCAATCCTATACTTGGGTACCGCAGCTACAGTTGCCACAAATGTTCCTCTCGCAAGATTGGGATTCAAAATCATTACTATCGAAGTTGTTTCCAAAACAGCCGGTGCCCAGACCCGTCTGACAATGTCGTTTCGGGTTAAAAGATTGTTCCGTTGATACAATATAATGCAATTCAACTTTCGCATGTTGGATTTATTAAGATTTCAGGGCACAGAACCGGTGGTAAAAGCAATGCATTCTAATAGTTCTGTGCCTTACCTTTCTTTTAATTCCACCATATAATATTGCGAAACTTGAATTATCGTACATTCCGGTATTCAGTACCCGTTTCAGGCAAGTACCGGCATCTTGTCAACAAATCATACCGTATCATTTGTTATCCAGATAAAATCCTCCGATATTATATTGATTGAAAACTGATTGAAATGCTGTTTCCATCATCTGTAATTCAATAAATTGCAAAAACAATCATTTTTACAATCATTCAAAATTTGACATTTATCCGGACTATTCATAACTTTGCCTTGAAAATCAATCCAATGATATTATGAACAAACTGCTAACTGTTTTAAGCCTCGTACTTATGGCCTTGGTGGCTATGCCTGTCGATGCGGCGACCCGAACCAAACGCACCATTACTTTGAAGAAAGTGCCAAGACAGCCAAAAGACAAAGATGGTTTCACATATAAAGTTCCATCCATAGCATTCACATGTTCAGTAGACAAAGACGGCGGCATCCAGTCTCTCGACACTTCAGAAATCGAATCGTACGAAATCTGGGACTGTACGGACACTACTCCCATTGCGGTTTATGAAACAGAAACAGACTTTGTCGATTATATACTAAATGACGAAGCACAAGGTATCGTCAAACTGTTCACCTCTGACTACGTCTACGCAGGTATTCTTGAAGAGTAACACCTTTGATTCCTGCAATATGATGGATAACATATATTTGTACTGAGCATACAATATCTATTGTCCATTATGATATTCACCCGGGATGATTGAAACTTTGTGTAAAAACAATTAAAAATAATTATGAAACGACTTTTAACACTCCTATGTGGTCTTCTTGCCTTGGCATTGCTGCTTCAAGGGCAGACAACAATGTCGCTTAAGACAGGCGATGTTTGCGACAATGAGATCAACTCTTGTCCCACAAAATCGATTGAAGAACTGGATAATTCCGTAACACTTACATATCAGTTTTCAAACGTTGCCGTTAGGGACGACCATTACGTAAAGGACTCCCAAACCTGGCATATAAACGGATTCGTTCAGAGTACAGAAGTCGGGAAACCGTCTGTTCCCATACATTTTGATTCCTTTGTATTGCCAGGCAATTATTCTGCCGATGCCATTATTGATGATGAAAATTCCGAGTATGTTGAATTTGACGGTATATTAGCACCGGCTCGAAGAATGCAGACTGATGATGAGGAGGTAAATGGAAATCAAGAAATAGTTCCAATAACTCCTTATGACGGATTTTATCCCACAGATCCAGTAAAGTTGGCAAAGCCTAAAATCTACCGGGGTATAAACGTTCAACAAGTTGAGATCTGTCCTGTATTGTATGACTATAAGAATCATAAGATTCGGGCTTATACAAAACTTGTTTATAAAATTAACTATATCGATAAAAAAAGCGATGATGGCCCATCACTTATCAATCCTGGTATAATTGCTTCCGGAGATCCCGTAATCTTCAATAAGGATGTGTATCAGCCCAAATTCACTTTGGATCATTTCGAAGGAAAAGTTGATAACAGCATATACTACCTTATCATAACAACTCCAAATTACCTTAACGCTGCAAAAAAATTAGCGAATTGGAAAAATCTATTAGGGTATAACACCGAAATCATTTCCAAAAGTAATTGGACCCCTGATTTAATCAAAACTAATGTTAAGGAATTCTATGCCGATCATCCATCCCTATACTATTTATTGATTATAGGCGACAGTGAAGATGTTCCTCCAGAACATCATTCCTATGGTATATACAATTATGCGACAGACTACTTTTACGGTTGCTTGGACGGAGAAAATGATGACTTCGCGGATCTGAGACGTGGAAGAATTTCTGTTTCCTCTGCTGAGGAAGCCAATACCGTCATAAATAAAATCATTAACTACGAGCGCAATCCCGCGACCAATACATCTATGTATAATAATGGCATTAATTGTGCTTATTTTCAAGATGATAAATCTGATAAACGACCCTATTTAAGCCCTGATGGATTCGAAGATCGCAGGTTTACCTTGACAAGCGAGGAAATTCGAAATTACCTTCTTGATAAAAATTATAATGTAAGACGAATATACTGCACCTATCGCAATATAACACCAACTAATTGGAATAATGGTTATTATTCTTTCGGGAGCAGTATTCCCGATGAGTTGAAAAGACCTGATTTCGCATGGAACGGGAATGCCAAGGATATTGTTTCGTCCATAAATTCAGGAGCATTCTATGTACTTTTCAGAGGACATGGCATGTCATATGGATGGGATATTCCATATTTTACATCTAATCATGTCAACCAATTGACCAATAACGACATGCTGCCGGTATTCTTTAACATCACCTGTCAAAACGGCATGTTCGCAGAGTCTTCACCTTGCATTGCAGAAACCATATTACGCAAATCCAACGGTGGAGGAGTCGCAGTCTTCGCCGCCTCTGAGTCAAGTTTGAGCGGCACCAATGACGCTTTAATCTGCGGTATGTTCGATGGTATATGGCCGACACCGGGATTACAGGCATTAATGCCAGGTCTTCCTAATCTCGACCTTATCACACATGAGCCCGTTAAGGATTTAGGCTCACTTTTGGAGTTCGGATTTAATCGTATCAATAATGTTTATGGCACGGATAATCCAAATGTCAGATATACAAAACAAATATTTCATTGTTTCGGAGACCCCGGCATGAAAATCCGTACTAAAACACCTACCCAATTCTCTAATGTAAAGATTGACCGACGCAATGGAGAGGTTGCCGTCAATCTGGATGAAAAGGGCAAGATTACGTTTTATGATAGGTCGACAGGAGACGTTCAATATCGAATATCCAAATCGTATTCCATAGAGACATCCAATCCTGAAAACATCTCAGTTTGCGTTAGCGGTGATGAGAAAATCCCCTATATCGATACCGAAGCAACCTCCAACTATAATCTCATCACACTATGTAGCCCCAATCCCGTACAAAACTTCCTGTATATTTATTATTCTGTTGACAGTAATGTAAAATCCATGCGATTCCATATAACCGACATTTCCGGAAATCCCGAAAGAACATTTGCCGGCGATCCTTCGAAACAATATATAAAATACGACATGTCGACGGTTCGCAACGGCGTTTATATCGTCAATCTTATTATCGACGGTAAAATTCAGGATTCCAAACAGATTATTGTGTCGCATTAATGCGTTGTTCTCGTAATAATCTCCCACTTAAAACGTTAATAAATATTAACGATATCAATACTAACCGTAAACAAACAGAACTATTATGAAATTTAAAAATCTTAGCACAGCCGTATATCGGACAGCTGCCGCAATCCTGGCACTGATCGTAGTTACGGTCTGCGTGTTCGTATCGTGTTCCAAGGGTTCAGGTAATGAGCCGGATAACGATAAAGTCCCATCCGAAGGCGTACGCGGAGATACAGTCTCAAACAGCGATGACAGCTGGAACATTATGGCCGGAGACTTGAGAATTCCTTATCTGAAAATCACAGATATTCAAGTTGAAGATCTTGGAAATGGTTCTGCTTACGATCACGAATTATTCCCTGACGGATTACATAATCATCGGCATGTCAAAGTTTCCGTGAATGGAACCAAGACGACCATCAGACTGGAAGGAATACTTTATCCATGTGATTACGAGAATATTAATGTAACAGGTGCATTCCAGGGCCAAACTCTGATTATTGACTTTTTCAGCACAAATGATTCACCCTATGCAGGATGGATTGAAATGGAGAATGCATTGAACATATCATTTACGGTGGAAAACATTCCCTCCAAATTTTATCTGATGGTATGCCAAGGTGATTATGGAACAGGTGCTTTATCCCCTACAAGTATCGGCAGTCTCTTTAATGTAGATGCCACATCCGGCGAATGGTATTCTAAAGCGGATACACCAGTATCATCTGACAACGAATAATCTGGAACGTTGTCTTGAAAATAATCAACATCGTTTGATAAATTACATCAAGACAATCAGATGCGTCTACATCCTTTAAACGTCTTGGGATATATGGCGGCGGCCGTCATCCTGATTTCCATGTTGTTCTTAGGCTCCTGCAGGCATGATAACGAATGGGAAGAAATGAAACCCGTGGAACTGGCGATAGTCGGAGCAGACATGAAACACGTAGGCCTTTATGATTACGAGGCGGAAATTCCCGCGGAGGGGGCTACCGTCATCATCACCGCCGACGGGAAGAACAAGGAATACGGTTATCTTTCACGTTTATGGATCAATGCCAATAACGACGAAGACCCCAAGTATATGTGGGTATCGGAAACAAATGTCAGTCCCGACGACAGGATGCCTGAGGGCAAGTGGGGAGAGGCCCATTACACAAGCGACAAGGTGCCTTATTCCATCACCGTCAGGATCAATCCCAACACCGGCAACTCAGCCCGCGACATACATCTGGAATTCGGTTGCTGCTACACATTGTCCTACCTGAAGATTCATCAGCCGGCAGTCACCCGAAATTAGAAATATATATCTAATTTACTAACACCTACGGCACTTCCTCCGAAATAAGAGGGAGTGCCCTTAACTTTTTTTGACATTTATGTGTATATCTGGGAAAATAGAATTATTGTTTCTGACACTGGCAACTGACTTATAAGGTCATTACAAGTTAAAACTCTGTTCGGTTAAAACAATGTAATACAATTTCTTGTTTTGTAACTAAAATATAGTTACCTTTGCAGCTAAATAATAACCATGGGGACAAAGGAGAAACTAATATTGCGTTTCAAGGCATTGCCTAACGACTTCACCTGGACAGAACTCGTTAGATTGTTCAGCATGTTCGGCTACGAAATCAGCAACAAGGGCAAGACAAGCGGTTCCCGAGTGATTTTCAAGAAAGGAGAAAGCGCTTATGCAGCACACAAACCGCACCCCGGCAGCATAGTAAAGCCATACGTTATGAAACAGGTGTATGAATTTCTAAAAAACAACGGATTGATATGAATACGATGAATTACAGAGGCTACATAGGCAGCATTGAAGTAAGCGAGGATGATGATTGTCTATATGGGAAGGTTCTTGCATTGCCACACGACACTATGATTACCTACGAGGGACAGACGGTGTCGGAGCTGCGAGAGGATTTCCATGGGGCTGTCGACGACTACCTTGCCATGTGCGAGGCCGAAGGCATAGAGCCGAGAAAAAGTTATTCGGGAGCATTGAACGTGCGTTTATCCCCGGAAACCCATAGCAAGATGGCCATCCTTGCTAAACAAGCCGGTATTTCCATCAATGCGTTTATCCGTAATGCTGTTGAGAAGCAGATAACGGCAATGTCATAAGGGCATTCTTATTTATACGAAATACCATAACGCATCGAGAGGTTGTGTCAATAGACGCGACCTCTTTTGCCGTCTTCCCTTAACTTTTTTTGACATTTATGTGTTTATATGGAAAAATAGAATTAATTTTGCAGAGTTTTTCAGAAACTGTCTGTACCTCACCATATATTTCACAGCAATGCGGGATATTTCACGGCTGTGCGGGCGGTTTCCAATAGAAGTTGTTTAAACAACTGCAGAGGAAGATAGATAGAGGAATACAGCAGTGATTCGTCATTATTTCCACATCAGCGCATTGACGGTGGCCATCCTGATGCTTGCGCATGTCTTGGGTTGCTCCCGGTCGAACCGGAAGGCGGCCATAGCCGATTCAGACACCGTCGCGACCGCGCCGGCCGAGTATTATCATGCCGACAACGATATCGCCATGACCGTCCGGAGCCTTGTCGACGCCCTCAGCATCGGCGAGCGCCTCGATTCCGTCAACTATGATTTCAAGGGCGTCCTGACCGATGGCCAGGGCCGGCCCCTGTACACCGACATCACCGGCACACCCGGCATCTGGGAAGTGGACGTCACATCCCCCACCTCGGCCGTGATCCGCAACACCAACATAGGCGACCTCCTTCCCTGGGACCTGGAGCATTATCTTGTCCAGACCCTGAACCTGGACGAAAGCGACATGATTCCTCCCTCGCCCGAGGTGCCAGCTGATGCCGACATACACCGCGTGGAGTATGACTTCGGCAGCGGATACCTGCGCATCGAGACGCGCAAGGTCATAGCCGACGGCATGGAGGGGGCACTGATGAACATAACGACAGCAAAGAAACCCGATGGAGCTGAAAACCGCGCTATATCTCGTCCCGTCTGAGTTGAGCCACGCTCCGCTCGCCGATGCGCTCCCCGCCGGAAACCTTGGCGTGGTCAGGGAGTTGCGCCATTTCATCGTGGAGAACCTGCGCTCGGCGCGCCGTTTCCTGCGCCGCTGGGATCCGGCATTCCCCATCGACGAATGCTCCTTTCATGAACTGAACACCCACACCGACCGCGCCGCCATCTCCACATGGCTGGATCCCCTGCGCCAGGGCATTCCGATGGGATTGCTCAGCGACGCCGGATGTCCCGCCGTGGCCGACCCCGGCTCCGACATCGTCGCCATAGCTCAGAAAGAGGGCCTTCAGGTCATTCCTCTCGTCGGTCCTTCGTCCATACTGTTAGCACTGATGGCCAGCGGCTTCAACGGCCAGGGGTTCGCCTTCAACGGCTATTTGCCGCAGGACCCGCAGGCGCGACGTCAGCACATACTTGATCTGGAACGCATCGCCGCACGCGCAGGCCAGACCCAGATATTCATCGAGACGCCCTACCGCAACAACGCCATGGTCAAGTCCCTGGCCGAGACCCTGCGCCCGGACACGTTGCTGTGCGTGGCCGCGGACATCACCGACCCCGACACCGAGTCCATCAGGACCCGCGCCGCAGCCAAATGGCGCTCGGCCAGGTATGACTACGACAAGCGTCCTGCCATATTCCTGATCCATGTGCCTCAGGCCGCGCCCCCGGCTGCCAGGAAAGGAGGTGCCAGTAGATGAGTCCCCGCATCATCTCCAACCTCCAGCCAATGCTGCCGTTCGAGGAATTCGAATCCGACTTAGCCGTCAGCCCCTCCGACGACCTGAAGGTGGACGACCCGCTGTATTTCATGTCGTTCGGTTCCGGATCGAGCGGCAACAGCTGTTATATAGGCACCGGCCGCGGCGGCATCATCGTGGACGCCGGCGTCAAGACCGACCATATCGAAATGTCGCTGCGCAAGCACGGCATCAAGATGCAGGACGTCAAGGCCCTGCTCCTGACCCACGACCACTCCGACCACGTGCGCTACGCCTACTCGCTGCTGCGCACCAACCGCCACATGTCGCTCTATTGCACGCCCCGCGTGCTGAACGGCATACTGCGCCGCCACAACATATCCAAACGCATCAAGGACTACCATTCGCCCATCTTCAAGGAGATTCCCTTCAAGGTGGGCCGCATGGAGATCACCGCATTCGACGTACCGCACGACGGCAGCGACAACATGGGCTTCTCGCTGCAGTTCGGCCGTCACCGCTTCGTGTTGGCCACCGACCTCGGCGAAGTAGCCGGACGCGCCGACTTCTACATGCGGCAGGCCAACTATCTTGTGATCGAGGCCAACTACGACGCCGACATGCTCCGCACCGGGCGTTATCCCGAATACCTCAAGGCGCGCATCGCCACAAGCAACGGACACTTAGACAATATGCAGACGGCCCGCTTTCTGGAATCGGCAGTCAATCCGGAACTGAAATATGTGTTTCTCTGCCATCTGTCTCTCGACAACAACACCCCTGCCAAGGCCCTGAAGGCCGTGCGCGACGTGCTCGAGACCGGAGGGCGCCGTGTCGGCAACGCCATGACCGACATAGCCGACCACACCGCCGACATCCAGCTCTCCGCCCTTCCCCGCTTCGAATCCTCCCCCCTCTACATCTTCCGCTAAGCATTTCCGTTATTGCCCGAAATTTGTTAACTTTGCAGATATGGAGACAGCGATACCAGAGGGATTCAAGGAGATGGTGCGGGAGATGCAGGGCATTGACGGCGAGGCATTACTCGCCGCGCTTGACACGCCGTCGCCGGTCAGCATCAAGATAAACAGGCGCAAGATGCCGGACTGCTCGCCGCAGGCCGTGGCCGAGACGCTGGGCTACGGGGACCTGAAGCCGGTGCCGTGGTGCGAGTCGGGGTTCTATCTTCCGTCGCGGCCGCAGTTCACGCTCAATCCGCTGCTGCATGCCGGCGTGTTCTATGTGCAGGAAGCCGGCTCGATGTTCTATGAGTCGATTGTTCAGGAATTGGCCGCCGACTTGCCTCCAGGCCTTGTGCTGGACGCCTGCGCAGCTCCCGGCGGAAAATCCACCTCCATACTCAACGCGCTGCCCGACGGCTGGACCCTAATCAGCAACGAATTCGTGCCGACACGCGCCGCCGTGCTGCGCGAGAACCTGCTGAAATGGGGCTATCCCGACATCGTCGTCACCAACAGCCCCGTATCGACATTGGCCAAGGCCGGCCCTCTGTTCAGCATCGTGGCCGTGGACGCCCCCTGCTCGGGCGAGGGAATGATGCGCAAGGAGCCGGTGGCCCGCTCGCAATGGAGCCCTGGCCTGGTGCAGCAATGCGCCGCGTTGCAGCGTGAAATACTCGCCGACGCCGTCGACGCCCTCCTGCCCGGCGGAATTCTGATATATTCCACCTGTACGTTCAATACCGCCGAGGATGACGACAACCTGCAGTGGCTCGGTCTCGAGCCGATTCAGCTGCGATGCGCCGCGCTTGTGCCGGGCCATGCCGACAATCCATCCCCCAACCATGCCGTGCGGTTCATGCCGCACATCACCGACAGCGAGGGCCTGTTCGTGGCCGCGCTCCGCAAACCGGGCGAACTCCGGCCCGTCAGGAATCCTAAGGCGAAACTCTCCCAACTGCTGAAAGGATGCAAGGTGCTGTGCGACGGTTATCCGGAGCCGGTCATGAAGGGTAAGAACCTGATTCCCGATCCGACCGCAGCACTCGACGTCACATTCGACGCAAACAAATATCCACGGGCTGACGTTGACCTTACGACGGCCCTGGACTATCTGAGGCATAACGCCATTACCCTTTCCGCCGGTTCCCCCACAGGCGTGACGGTGCTGACCTACAAGGAATTCCCCATCGGCTTCGTCAAGAACCTCGGTAACCGCGCCAACAATATGTATCCCAAAGAATGGAGAATAAGAAACCTGTAAAAGCCGACCGCAGCGCCATCTTTCCCGTGGTGGGAATGATGTGCGCCGTATGCGCCAACACCGTGGGGAAGACGGTGTCGAACATAAAGGGCGTGACTTCGGCCGACGTGAATTTTGCCGCCGGCACCCTCAGCGTGTCGTGGGATTCCTCGCTGACCGATCCCGAGGAGATGGCCCGCGCTCTCGACCAGGCCGGTTATGAACTCATTTCCGACCACGACGAGGCGCAGGCCCAGCAAGAGGCCGCCCTGCGCGAGGAACGCGAATTCAAGTCGCTGAAACGCCGTATGATCACGGCATGGGCCATCACCATTCCTTTGGCCGCGCTCTGCATGGCCCACCTGCATTTCCCCGGCGACGACTGGCTGTACACCGTCATGGCGGCCGTGGTTATGTTCTGGTGCGGCGCAGGATTCTACAAGCGCGGATTCAAGGCCATGTTGGCAAAGGCTCCGTCCATGGACACCCTCGTGGCCATTTCCACGCTGGTCAGCTTCCTTTTCTCGCTGTTCAACACCATCTGGCCGGAATACCTGTCCAGCCGGAGCATGACGCCCGAACTGTATTACGAAGGGAGCGCCATGATCATAGCCTTCGTGCTGACTGGCAAGTTCATGGAGGGAAGCAGCCGCCGCCATGCCGGCGACGCCCTGAAGGCCCTGATGGGACTGCAACCGTCGGCGGCGGTCAAAATCGAGTCCGACGGCTCGCAGCGAACGGTCGAGATTTCGTCGATACGTCCCGGCGACACGCTGTTAGTGCGTCCCGGCGACCGCATACCCGTTGACGGCACGGTCGAGAACGGTCCGGCCTCCGTTGACGAAAGTATGCTTTCGGGCGAACCGATTCCTGTAGAGAAAACCGACGGCGACAACGTCACGGCCGGAACACTCTGCATCAACGGCTCACTGCGCATCACGGCACGCCGTGTGGGAGCGGCCACCGAGCTGGCACGCATCATCGCCTCCGTGCGACGCGCACAGAGTTCAAAGGCTCCCGTGCAGCGCCTTGTGGACCGCGTCAGCGCTTTCTTCGTCCCGACCGTCATCTGTCTGGCCATCCTCACATTCATAGTCTGGATATGCGTCAGCCCGGATTATCTGCCGCAGGCATTCGTAACCTCCATCTCGGTATTAGTTATCGCCTGTCCCTGCGCATTGGGACTGGCCACGCCCACGGCAATCATGGTGGGCATAGGACGCGCCGCCTCCAACGGCATCATCATCAAGGACGCCTCCGCGCTGGAACAGATCTCCAGGACGGACACCATTCTGTTTGACAAGACCGGCACCCTCACCACGGGCCACCCGAAAGTAACCGACATATTTTTCAGCGACACACTCACCGAAGAACAGCGCCGCGAGACCGAGCAGGTGCTCTATGGTGCCGAATCGCGAAGCGCCCACCCGTTGGCCGAAGCCATCTGCGAGTATCTGCGTGACCGAAATGTGCAGCCTGCCGAACCCGACGAGTTCCGCTATGAAGCCGGCTCGGGAATATTCTGCACCACTGGCGGCAAGGAGTATGCCATCGGTGCTCCGCGCATGGCTGATAAATCGTCCGACATGGCTCTGCGTATGCACATCGCCGACATGGAGCGCGACGGACTGAGCATCATCGTGATGTTGCAGGGCGACACGCTGCTGTTGGCCTTGGGCGTGCGCGACACGTTGCGGCCGGAAGCCGCCGACACCGTCTCTAAACTGAAAACCGACGGCATCACCCCGATATTGCTGACGGGCGACCGCCGCAACGCGGCCCTGACGGTGGCACATCAGGTCGGCATAGAGACGGTGATAGCCGAGACACTTCCCGCCGACAAACTCAAGGAAGTGGAACGGCTGCAGAAGGAAGGGCATTACGTGGCCATGTGCGGCGACGGCATCAACGACGCCGAGGCTCTGGCAAAGGCCAATGTCTCGATTGCCCTGGGAGGCGGCTCCGAAATAGCAATGGAAACGGCCCAGCTTACCCTGGCCGGAGGCAACATCGCCATGATTCCCACGGCAATCTCGCTGTCTAAAAAAACGCTCCGCATAATACGCGAGAACCTGTTCTGGGCGTTTATATATAATGTGATAGGAATTCCGCTGGCGGCCGGAGTGCTGTACCCGCTCGGCTTCCTGCTCAACCCCATGATAGCCTCGGCCGCCATGGCGCTGAGTTCCGTATGCGTGGTGACCAACTCGTTGAGGCTCCGCAAGATAAAGATATAACCCCGAAATAAATAGACATAACGATATGAAATTCAAGACGAATGCGCGTTGCGCCGGCTGCAAGGCTGCGATAATGGATGCCGTGACCAGAAAGTTCCCTAACGCCGAATGGCAGATGGAGGTGGAGAGCGCCGACAAGGTGCTGGAATGCCACGGTATTCCCGAGGATGCCGAGCATGCCGCCGAGGTGATCAAGACCATCGAGGAGACCGGCTTCAAGGGAAGCTGGATGCAACAGACCGGATATTGATGTCCGAGGGCTGGCAGGAACGTACCGAACGGCTTATAGGTCAGGAAGCTATTCAGCGCCTGGTCCGGGCGCGTGTGCTCGTGGCCGGTGTGGGTGGCGTGGGCGGTTATGCCGCCGAGATGTTAGCCCGTTCAGGTGTCGGCCACCTCACGGTAGTGGATGCCGACAATGTGGCGCCATCCAACATCAACCGCCAGATCATAGCGCTGCATTCCACCGTCGGACAGCCCAAGACCGCGCTGTTCGCCGAGCGGTTCCGCGACATAAACCCTGACATTTCGGTCGATGCCCGGCAGGAATACATCACGCCGGACAATGTGCCGGAACTTCTTGACGGCCATTACGATTACGTCATAGACGCCATCGACACGGTGGCTCCGAAAATGGCGCTGATATGCCATTGCCTGGAGCACCGCATCCCCGTAATCAGCAGCATGGGTGCCGGTGGCCGCATCGACCCTACGCAGGTGGGATATTTCGACATATCGCAGACGCGCAACGACGGGCTGGCACGCGTGGTGCGTCAGCGGTTGCGCAAAATGGGCATCAACCGGGGCCTGAAGGTAGTGGCCAGCACCGAGGTACCCCATTCCCGCGCTCTGATTAATCTGGACGAACCCAACAAGAAGTCCAGCTTCGGCACGTTGGCCTCAATTCCCTCAATTTTCGGCATTTTCCTGGCCAATCATGTCATTACATCCATCGCATGCTTGAAATAATAGACATAAACAAACATTACGGCTCGCTTCACGTGCTGAAAGACGTGAACCTGACCATCGGCGAGAAGGAGATCGTGACCATCCTCGGGCCGTCGGGCGCGGGCAAGACCACCCTGCTGCAGATAGCGGGCACGCTCGACACTCCCGACTCGGGCCGCATCCTCTACGACGGCGAGGCCGTGCAGGGACTGTCGGACAAAAAGCTG
>OIGD01001264.1_pt1 | contig 24330 bp, 27 predicted proteins | sample 1582211 | NCBI WGS metagenome assembly OIGD01 (sample SAMN04414078, study PRJEB24778) | human gut metagenome | material: faecal | host: Homo sapiens
AAAACTTAAATATATTATTTATATATTTAAGTTTATTTTACTTTTACAATCTACTAATATTTTTATGTGGAGTATAATTTGCCATATCTATTACATCATCTTGTATTAATATGTTATAATGTATATCCTCCAAATCGTTCATTTCAAATCTTCTAACTATCACATCATTTGTTTTAAAATTTTTCATAACTTCCATCTCCTTATATATGTATAAAAATTCGTGCAAACTAAAACATATAGTATATTTTTTATTATAATATCTAATTATGACAAATAAGTGACTAAATTTATAAAATTTTAGTCACTTATTTGTTTAATATATATCCTATACCTCTTATTGTTTTTAACATCTGACATTCTTCTGTATCACCCATTTTCATTCTTAATCTTTTTATATATACAGATACTGTATTGTCATTTACATAATTTCCATCTATATCCCATATTTTTTCTAATAATTCTTCTCTAGTTATTAATTTATTTACATTGTTTATAAACATTAGTAATATTTTATATTCTAAATTTGTAAGAAATACCTCTTCATTATCTTTATAAACTTTAGCTGTTTCTATATTAACTTTTATATTTTTATACTTTATAATATTTTTATCTTGCACCTGTTTTTGATATCTACGTAAAACACAATTAATTCTTGAAACTAATTCATCATTTCTAAAAGGTTTTGTTATATAATCATCTGCACCAATATCTAAACCATATACTACATTTATTTCTTCAGTTCTTGCTGAAATGAAAATTATTGGCATATCAGATTTTTGTTTTATATATTTGCATACATCAAATCCTGTTCCATCTGGTAATTGCACATCTAATAAAAACAAATCGAATTGTTCTGTATTTATATAGTGTTCTGCCTCTTTTTTAGTATTTACTATTATAGCCTTAAAGCCTTCTTTTTTTAATAAATATTTTAATCCTTCTATTATTGTTTTGTTGTCTTCTACAACTAACAATTTAGGACTATCTCCTATATAATTTGACATATTATTCCTTTCCTTTTACATAATATGTTTTATTATATCATATTTTATTAGAAAATCAAGATATAGAGAATTATTTTATAGTTTTTATAGCTTCTTTAGTTACTTTATTTTTATCTAGTTTATTTACAATATATATTATTACTACTACTATTGCAATTATGGCTCCATATATTATAGCTGCCATCTTAAAGTTTCCAGCTATTATTTTTTCTCCAGCAAATGTTGATGATACTATTGATGGAATTCTTGCAAGTGTTGCAATAACTATAAATCTTAATGGTTTTATAGGAAGTAACCCAGCAATATATGTAAGTAGATCCTTAGGAGTTCCTGGTATCAAAAATAATATTAACATTATAATTTCAATTTTTTTTTGATCTTGAAATAGTTTACTATTTTCTATTTTTTGCACTTTTTCTTTATTACAAAATTCATATACGAATTTTTTCCCAAAAATTTTTACTAAATAAAATATTGCAATTGAAATAATTGCTGATGATACTATAATAAAAAATGTGCCACCTATACCTCCATAGCACATTCCTGATAGAATCTCTATTGGTTCTCCTGGTAATATAAATAAAAATATCTGCGCTACTTGTAAGCCAAATAAAGCTAGCATTCCTACAAAACCTAAACTTTGTATTTTATATTTAAACTCCATTCTTCCTTCTGATGTTGATAAACTTTTCATTATTGGTAATAAGTATATTAATACACCTATTAAAATTATTATTACAATAAATGTTATTATTCTTTTTAGAATTTTAATTTTTTTCTTATTTATTTCTTCGTTCATTTTTGTATTTTTCTCCTTATATAATTGACTCGTTTTCATTATAACATATTGTTCGACTTTTTGGAAATTTTTTTTAATTTATATAGTTGTTTTTATATTAATGTTAAAATAAAAGCATCTTTTTAATCTAATTTTTTACAAGAATCTGTTTTTTTGAAACTTAAATACCAACTCATTCCATTTTTATTTTCTTGAATCTGATTTTGTCTTTCTTGTAATCCTTGAAATGTTCTTGGAATTGGTACTATTACTGGGTTACATGGTATCCAGTTTGCTGGTGTTGATGCGTTATTACAATCTGCTACCTGAAGTGCTTGAACTATACGTAAAATTTCTGGTATCCATCTTCCTACATTCATTGGATATACCAATATTGTTCTTACTTTGCCTGTGTCATCTATTATAAATACATTTCTTACTGTTTCTGTATTACTTATGTCTGTCGATATCATTCCATATTTTCTAGCTATTTCACCGTTACGATCTGCTATTATTGGAAATGGTACTACTATTCCTGTCATACAGTATATATTATACATCCATGCTAAGTGTGATGGATTTGAATCTACACTTAAACCGTAATAGGCATGTGTTTAGGTTTTGGAAATATGTATTTGCTTTTGAAAATGCTATCATTTCTGTTGTGCAAACTGGGGTAAGGTACGCGTCTTTGAGTGTAATATTTAATTCCGTGAAATCACTTGGAATTAAATTAATCAATTATTTTTTCTTACTTTTATCTACTTTCTTAATGTTATCTTTTTTTAATATATTATTTGTATCTTCTATGTATTTATAATTTAATCTATTATCTTTTGTTACAACTGACTCTCCTAGATTTTTTTCAATATCGGCTCTCGCAACTTTTGCTACATGTCCACCCATTTTAGCAACTTTAACATTCTCATTTAAGCCTAATGGTCTTTGTTTTGCTGCAATTCTTTTAGTTGCTTCTTCTGATAAATCTGTTAATATAAGTTTATATTATCCATATTATCTCTTAAGCTTTCTTTTCTTAATCCTTTATATTGTTTATACTCTTTTGCAGTAATTCCTGACCACTCTTTGTAAATTTCATTTGTTAATATTGCATATTCAATATTACTTTCAATTCCATTTTCTTTCCATACATCAGTTAATTTTTTTCTTTCTTGAATTGTTTTTATTCTTTTTGCAATCCAATCTTCATCATAACCTTTTGCACGATATAAATCAATCGCTCTTTGCAACGCAATACTAGGATCAAAAGTTTCATCTATTCTTTCTCTTCCTAAACGCGCAAGCCATTGTTTTATCGGCTCTGCATTTTTAGAAGGAATTGATTCTATTATACGAAACATTTCTTCTATGTCACATACATCTGTATTATAATATTTTCCATCTGATGATTTTAATTTCAGTTGGTGACAATTTGTCACCGACTCATTTCCTTCTTCTTTTAACCTTTGTTTTAATTTATTCCAATACTTTCTTCCGTCCTTACTCTTAGATATTACACTTACTATATCAACAATACTAATATAGTATTTTTCTTCATCTTTGTCCCATACTGTTCTTATAGTCTCACTATTAAATATTTTATTTATTAAATGTAAATTGTCTAAATTCATCCTTTCCTCCTTATGTTACAGAATTTTTGTTTGCTATTATTTATATCACATTTTTCGGATTTTTTCAATAGTTTTGCGAAAATTTGTTTTGTGATTGATAAAGTTTTTCTATATTACTTTTAAGCATAAATCTAATAGTTTTATCTCTATGTATATATATTTTATCAATTAAGCTTTGCAATATAATTCTACTTGGTTCTTTTGCATTTATAATCTCATCAAAATACTCTAATGAGGTTTTTAATTTTTCAATTTTTTCTTGTAAATTTTTCTTTTTGTCATTTTGAATTGTTTCTTGCAAGTAGGCAATCCTTTGCATTTTATCTTTTTCTAGTTCTTTATATGTATTTTCTATAATTTCTCTTTGCATAGAATTATTACAAGATGCCATTTCTTTTATTTTTTGACTAATTAGCATTTTATATTCTTCATTTAGAATATTTAATTTGTTTTGTAGTTTAAATTTATCATTATCTGCTTTATTTTGTTTTTGTTCTAATTTTATAGCTTCTATTTCTTTCAAATATTTTTGTTTTGTAAGCTTTAAAAACTCCTTCAAGTGAATTAAAATATCTTTTTCCTTAATCTCATGGCAATGACAAACTTTAGTTCCATATTGTCTATACCTTGAACAATCATACCCTTTTTCCTTAACTTTCCTTTTTATAGTAATACCAGACATTCCAGAGCCACATTCATTACATTCACACATTCCTGAAAAATAATAATTTTGCTTTTTATTAGCACCTGAAATATTGTTCTTATATCTTTTATTTCGTAACTCTTGAGCTAATTTAAACATCTCTTTTGAAATAATTGCCTCGTGATGTTTTTCAAATATAAAATGTTCTTCTTTAGGTAATTTTACAATCTTTCCTCTAATATTAATACTTCTCTTTTTATGAGTTACAAGAGTTCCAGTATATACTTCGTTTTTCAAAATATTACTAACCATATCTTTTGTCCACTTGTCTTGAACTTTATGCTTATATACTCTCCCTCTCTCCAAATGTTTCATTCTGTAGTATTCTGATGGTGTGGGGAAATTATATTTTGTATTTAGTATTTCACTAATTTTTTGGAAACCATATCCATCTTCTATATATAATTTAAATATTAATTCAATAACTGGTTTTATTTCATCTATTACATATAACATAGGTAAATCGTCTTTAAAAACTTTTTCATATCCATAATAGTTTCCCATTATTAATCTACCTGATTTTTGTTTAGAATACATATGGTCTCGCGTTTTTTTTGAACATTCTTTAACATATCTTTCATTAAACCAAGTTGTTATTCCTATCATATCATCTCTATCATTTAAAACATCATAAGAACCACCCATTTCAGATACTGCTATTAAGTTTTTTTGCATATTTCTAAAGTCATCAATTAAAACTAAAACTCGTCCGTTATTTCTACCAATTCTTGATAAGTCTTTTACTACAACTACATCTACTTTTCCTCCTTTTACTTTTTCAATCATTTTTGTAAATTCAGGTCTATTAAAGGTATATCCCGAAACATTGTCATCTATGTAGAAGTCTGAAATATTCCAATTTCTAGTTGCTGCATAGTCTGTTATAATTCTTTTTTGCTCTTCTATACTAGAATAATTTTCTTTATCTTCATCTCTAGACAATCTACAATATCCTACAACAGTCATTTTTTTCTCCAATTCTTGCCTGATATTGCTTGTGCTAATGTTAGCATACATTGTTTTTTAATTCCACTTGCTTCGTAATTATTTTTTTAAGAATCTCGGGATAATTCTCTTTTCCTGTTACAAATATAGCCATTCTATGTTTTTCTTTTTTATATTTTTTGATGAGTTCTTTTGTTTCTTGCTTTTGTAGTTCTTCTTCTGTTAAATAAATTTGGGTGTACTTTGTATTAGTAACTTCGCAAGAAGTGATTTGCATTTAATTAACTCCTTCATAATATTTCTTAAGTAAATATTATGCTAAAAGAAATCCTTATATTTCTTTTAGTCTTAAATTACTTTTTTGAAATTACTAATACTTTTGTTTTAGAATTTTTTTCAATAGCTCACTTCCGTTTTTTTATAATAAGAGTCCAAAATTTTTATTAAATGTTGCATTTTATTTTTAAAATTTTTTCAAGATTTGCAGGAACAGGAAGTCTACTAAAACTCCATTTTACGCCTAAAAGCATAGCTTTTAGCGGGCGACTCGTAAAAAAACAAGGTGGACTTTTAGTCCACCCCTCATATTCTATAGTATTAGAGCACAAGCATACCCACACTATAATGGAAGTCATTATCTACATTAGTGCTAAGGTAGAGGTTGGCAAGCGGATAGTTGCAGCTATCATAACCAAAATTGCCACCACCAAGCCAAAAGCCTCCGGCTTCCTGATTCGAGCATGCCAGAATTTTAGCTACATTAGCAAGATCATAAATCCCGCAAATACATCTTGATCCCGTTGGCTCAAAATCATTTCCCTTAGTTGAGCCTTTAGAATTATAATAATGCCCTAACTCTTTCGAGTCGATTATTATTTGATTCAAGGTTTCCTCTACAGTTTCAGCTTTAATCAGTTGATTAATCAGCCATACTAAAAAGGCATAATACTGATATTCTGTAACCACACACCAGTGCCGACCTTCAACTGCAGGCATATTAGAGGCTGTTTTAACCCACCAATTGTAACTATGACCTGTCGCAGGTCTCATTCCCTTCATATAAGCAACCAGGTGGTCACCAGCATCAGAAGGATCATAAATTGGTCTGTAGAAAGCTTCAATTCTCTCCTCCTTAACCTCAGCAACTGCTTCAATAAAATCATTGATGCTTTTATTTGTTGACTTGAAGTTAAGAACTTCATCAAAGAAACCAGGCTCCTGCGGGTCGATTTTCACCAGACGATTGTCAGTGAGGGATGTAAGGGATGTAATTGTTGTAGTCTCTGCCATTTTTGAAAATTTACCGAATCCGATCATATTATTACCTCCTAAGTAATACACTCTGGAGGTTACGCTACCCCTCCAGAAAATTTTTATAATTTATTTTCTGTATAAGTAGCGTTATACATATATGATACTTATATTATACCGCAATTTTATGTTGATTGCAAATATATTGAGTTTTTTTACTAAACTGTAACTATATTTTTATCTATAAATTTATTATACAAAAAGACACAATTATTTTCAACCAATATCCTTTATCCCTCAACGAACTAATAAATTACACTTTTGATATATTAAGAATTGAACTTATATATGCATTTGACATTATACATTCTTGTTCTTTACTTAATGCTAAAACTTATCGTCATCAAATCTTATCAGCAATATCAAGCGTTTTCATCTATTCATCCAAAGATGCAGACTTCACTGGGGTAAAATCCCCTGGATGTGAAAAGAATACAACCCATTTTCCTTTATAATCTGATAACTTTACTTTTCCCATTGTAGTTTCCGCTTCAAAATCAGGAGCTATTTGTCCTATTTTTACATTGCCATTCATCATTATTTCGTAATCCATAAAATAAACCTCCAATCATATTTTTTATATGATATGATTAAAAGATCTTTTTTGATACACTATTGTTTAAAATATAAATACTATGTGATATCATACTATTATTTTCACTTGAATAAAATGAAAGTACATGGGAGCATTTAAAATTACTGTTTTATCCAATGCTTATAATGACTGTTATTGGATATTTTTATTTTGGTAGCACTGTTAAAAATTTTTTATGTGCTAAACTTTTAGGCATTACATATGCTATTAGTTTTATAATCATATTTTTCTACACTTATACTGGAATAATTGGTACTAATTTTGCTGTTTTAGATATTGGCAGTTTTTTTGTGGCAGCATTTATTGAAGAATATGTATCTTTCAGAAAAATGTTTACTTTAAATATGTGTAATAAATATATTGCTGTAACTGTTTTAGGTATGCTACTTTTGGCATTTATTGTTTTCACATATTTTCCTCCAAAAATAAATTTATTTAAAGACCCAGTAACAGAAACCTCAGAACATGTGTCTGAGGTTTCTGTTAATTTAATTTATTTTAGTTTGTTTTAATTTGGTTTAATTTATTTACACTTCAAAATTCTTAAAGAATTTAAAACAGCAATAACAGAAACTCCAACATCAGCAAAAACTGCTTCCCACATATTTGCAATTCCTAAGCTACCTAATAATAAAACTATTATTTTTACAGCAATTGCAAAAATTATATTTTGTTTAACAATTTTTAGAGTTCTTTTTGATATTTTTATAGCATCAATAATTTTTGAAGGTTCATCATTCATAATAACAACATCAGCTGCTTCTATTGCTGCATCTGAACCAATTCCACCCATTGCAATTCCTATATCAGCTAAATTAAGTACAGGTGCATCATTTATTCCGTCTCCTACAAAAATTAACTTTCCTTTTTTAGATTTAATTTTATCTAAGTCTTTCATTTTTTCCACTTTTTCATCTGGTAATAATTCTGCATAATATTTATCTATGTTTAACTCTTTTGCAATGTCTGATGCAACATTATCTAAATCTCCTGTAAGCATTATTGTTTGCTTAATTCTATTTTGTTTTAATTTTTCAATAGTCATCTTTGAATCAGGCTTGATTACATCTGATATTACAATATATCCACAATATTTTTTATTTATAGCAATATAAATTACTGTTCCTATTTCATTGATTTTTGAATATTCTATATTAAATTTTTCCATTATTTTTGAATTGCCTATAATAACTTCGTTTGTTTCTCTGTAATTTCCTGCAAAGAAATTATCCTGTGTTGTATTGTTTTTAATATTTACTTGTTTTATCATTGCAACTATTCCACAACCAGAAATTTCTTCAATTTTTTCAATTAATTTATGATTTATTTCTTTTCCATAAGCATTTAATATTGATTTTGCAATAGGATGATTTGAATGGTTTTCAGCATATGCTGCCAATTCAAGTATTTCCTGATTAGTAATATTATCAACTGTTGATGAAACTTTACTTACTTCAAAAACTCCTTTAGTTAAAGTTCCTGTTTTATCAAAAACAACAATTTCACTATTTGCTAAATCTTCAATATATGTACTTCCTTTAATTAAAACTCCTTTTTTTGAAGCAGCACCTATTCCCCCAAAAAAGCCTAAAGGTATTGATATTACTAGTGCACATGGACATGAGATAACTAAAAATGTAAATGCTCTATTTATCCATTCTACAAAACTTGAATGTGATATGATTGGTGGAACTATTGCTATAATCAATGCTAAAACAACAACTATTGGTGTATAATATTTTGCAAATTTAGTAATAAATTTCTCTGAATTTGATTTTTTATCATCTGATTCTTCTATTAATGATAATATTTTGCTTACTGTTGATTCTCCAAATTCTTTTACTACTTCTACTGTAAGTACACCATTAATATTTATGCACCCACTTAATATTGTATCTCCAGTTTCTACACCTCGTGGAATAGATTCACCTGTTAATGCTGATGTATCTAATGTAGATATTCCTTCAACAATTTTACCATCCAGTGGAATTTTTTCACCTGGTTTAATTACTATTAAATCACCTATTTTAACATCTTGAGGATTTACTTTTTTTATACCATCTTCGCTTTTTAAATTAGCATAATCTGCTTTAATACTAGCTAAACTTTCAATAGATTTCCTAGAATTCTCTATTGCTCTGTCTTGAAACATTTCACCAATTTCGTAAAATAACATAACTGTTACTGCTTCTGGATAATCTCCAATAATAATTGCACCAATTGTAGCTATTGCCATTAGAAAATTCTCGTCAAATAGCTCTCCATGAAAAATATTTTTTACTGCCTTTATAATTATCTCCGCTCCTATTATAATATAACTTATTATAAATATAGAATTTTTTATTAATTGATTATCAAATTTTGCTAATAGTCCAACAATCAAAAGAATTGCTGAAATTATTATTTTTATATTTTCTTTTTTCATATTATATTCATTCCTTTCTCGGTTTACTATTGTTAATTTTGCACAATAGTAATGTGCCTAATCTGTGCCAATTATTCATGATTGATATGATCTAAAGCTGATTCAAACACTTCTTGAACATGGTTATCACTTAATGAATAATATACTGTTTTTCCTTCTTTTCTGTATTTTACCAGTTTAGCTTTTCTTAATATTGCTAATTGGTGTGATACTGATGATTTAGTCATTTGTAATACATTTGCTATATCGCATACACACATTTCATTTTGATCTAATGCTGCTATTATTTTTGCTCTTGTTGAATCACCTAATATTTTGAAAAAATCAGATATTTTATTTATTTTTTCTTGCTGTATCATAGTATTTAACACTTTTTTTACTATGTCTTCATGTATAATATTACAATCACATATAAATTCATTTTTCGACATTTTTAGTTCTCCCTTCATAATTCCTTATTATTAAATTATTGATATTTAATTTTTTGATACTGTCTATTATTTTTATTTTAGTTGAATGTTTATTCAACTTTCAATTACATTATAATTGAATTGTTATTCAACTGTCAATATTTTTTATAAAAATAAATAAATTTTTAACTAATTTCAAAAAACATATTATAATTATTTATGATATTTATTTTTACCTTTGTTAATATATAAAAAGAGAACCTTCTTTTTTCCTTGCCTGCTTTATAATTTACTGACAAGGAAAAGAAAAAAGTCCTATTTTTTATTTGTTTTGTGTCTGCTCAAGATATATAAAAACTTTCCTTTCTATTTATTTGATTTATATTTGTTTTATGTTTATTAAGGATGAAAAGAAAAACGTCCCCTTTTCATTAATCGTAAATTTCTAATTGTTGGCAAAACAATTCATTTCTCTTTGTTGTAAATAAATTTAGATTATTACTCTTACACAAAATCTTTCTAACAGTCCATAATCCTAATCCGTGTTGTTTTTGACCATCCTTTTTGCTTGTATATCCTTTAGTAAAAATTTTATCTATATCAATATCTATTTCATTATAGCTGTTTTCAATTATTATTAATTTTCTATTAGCACGAAAATCTTTTATAAATTTTACATTAATGATTTTTTCTTCACATTCTTTAGCTGCTTCTATAGCATTATCTAATAATATTGCTAAAATTTTGCATAGTTGGTAATTTGATACTTCTAAGTTATCTAAATTTATCATGACTTCTATATTCATTTTAATATTATTCTCTTCTGCTAAAAAGTATTTAGTTGTAAGAATGCTATATACTCCTGGATTTTTTATAATGTTAGGATCTAAAATTCCCATATTATTTACATATTTGCATTCTTGAAGCATAGATTTACACATATTTTTTATTCCTTCTATGTTTTCTATTTCTGCATAACCGTTTAATGCTTGTATTGTATTACTATAATCATGTCTGAATCCACGTATATTATCATACATAATTGATAGTGTCTTATTATATGCTTCTAAATTATTTATTTTAGTATCTTGTTCTTGAAGTTTAGTTAAGGCTATGAAATCTTTTATGCTCATATAGAAAAATACTACTAATGATACTAAATCTAATACAAAAATACTAAATGGGAAATCTGTAATATACATTGTCATTTCTATAGTATTAAAGAATACTAAACTTTCACCTATAATTGATATTATAATTACTGTATTTTTTCCTTTTTTACTTAAATTATCATTTATGCGTATTTTGATATTATGTTTAGAAATTATATAACATAGTATCAATCTACATACAAAAATAGACATTATTACACAAAATTTATATTTTATATTGTCTAGTCCTTCTTTGTATACATTTATATTGTCAAATCCTATACAAAACAATTTTGAAAAAACAGCTTCCACACATAGTATTGTAATAGAATTTATAACCGCTCCTAATATGCATTTTTCGATATTTTGTTTTAGAGTTTTTTTATACAATATTATTTCCCATATTACATTTATTGTTCTATAATATGAAACTGGAACTATAGCTGCAGTTAATGTTCTTAATATAGTTTCTATAACAATTATTTTAACATTTTGCTTTTTAGTAGTCTTTATACTAAATAATTTAACAAAAATATATTCATTAATACATGCACAAGTTACTGCACAGATAAATGTAACAATAAACCATTGGATAAAATTGTTAATTTCTATATTTCTTTCTAACTCAAAAAAAATTCTTTCCATATTATTCACCCTTTTATTTTCATTTTTATACAACATTTCTTATTTTTATATTTTAATTTTAACATGCAAGCATAGTGTTTACAACAAAAATCGTACTTCAAATTTCGACTACTTTCGACTTTTTGTTATTCTAAATACTATTGCAAAACCATTTCATAAGATAATATATATTTGTGCTTTTACATAATTATTATTTTTAACCGAATAATCCTAATTCTATGAATTCTAATATCAACATTAAAAATGTAAAAAATTTATTTTTCAAAACTATAGCATAAAAAATAACACTATGTTATAATTTGATTGTATGCAATAGCATATCTACATAAACAAGGGGGTGAAACAATGAAAAAAACAGCAAAAAGTATAGTATTAGCTTTAGTTATGGGAATTTTATTAATAGCTTTAACAGGTTGTGGTGCTAATAAATTAGTTGCTACAAAATCATCAGATGATGAATTCATGGGAAAATATGAAGAAAAAATCGAAATTTCATTTAAAGATGATAAAGCAGATCAAATAGTATGGACTATGGAATTTGAGGATGAAGATAAAGCTGAATCTGTTGCTTCTATATTTAAATTAGCTAATAGCAGTGACGAAGATACTAAAATTGATGTAGAACAAAACGGTAAAAAAGTTACTTTAAAAATGGATGCAAAATCATTTGCTTCTCAAGAAGATATAGATGATAATTCTTTATCTAAAGAAGAAATGAAAAAATCTCTTGAAGATGAAGGTTATACAGTAAAATAAAATTAAAACTAGAGTTTCATAAAAAAACTCTAGTTTTAATTTTATTCTTTTTTACTTATTTGTTTTTATATAAATATTGTTGCCATTATGCAAATCATATGATTTTTATATAAATTATTTAATTTTCGTACGATATTATTAAAACTATACAAAACTATTTACTTTTATACAACATTTGTAACATAGCTTCATCGCGAAAATCAAATGCGTCTTTAAATGTTATATTTTGATTTTTTCCTATTTCTTCATAATCTACATCTATTACATTAAATTCTTTGAAATTATTTTTAACCTCTTCATATAATTTATTTTTCTTTGTTCCCTCAACAGAAAACGGTTTATGCATAATTATAGTTAGTCCTTTTACTTTTACTTTTGCAATATCTTTTATAATTTCAAACAAATAATTATATTCATTATTACAATCAAAATATATTGTTGTATTTTTATCTTTAATAATACCGTTCAATTTATTTCTAATTTCCATATAATCTTTTACATATATATTTCCATTTTTGCTTATAAGGCTATTTGATATATCTATATTAAATACATTATTTGCTTCTTTTGAAAAAGTATGAATATTGAAAAATTGAATATTGTTTAATTTTTCATATTTTTCTATTATTTTATCTGAAATACTATTATCAAAATATATAAAATATGAATTTATTACGTTTCCTTTATTATATTGTAGATTGTATATTATCTCATTTGTATTTTCATCTATAGATTCGTTAACTTTCTTGAATCCCATCGCTTTAAAAAATAATACACCATTTACATTTTTCTTATATATTTTAATATTAATTGTATCATATTCGGTTTTTACTTTTTCTAATAGTAATTTTCCGATTCCTTCTCTTATAATTTCTGGTTTTACTTGAATACTCAGTATTTCACCCTGATTTGATACAGATATAAATGCTAAAATTTTTTCTGCTTCTGTATACACATATATACTGCTTGCCAAGAATTCATCTCTTGTTTTTACATAGTTGTCTATCCAATATTGATTTTTTATAAATGGTTGAAATTGCTGGTTATTGTCTTTCCATATTTTCATTATAATATCTATATCTCTTTTGTTAAATTTTTTTAGCAATTCTATATTCCTCTCTTTCCATATATTTGGTTTAAATTTAAGTGGTGAACATTTTATATAGAGTTCACCACTTAAATTATTTTTTAAATATCATAAAAGTATGTAGACTCTAAATCTGCTTCATTTAATAGTAATGCTAAAGGATATCTTTTATATGCTGCTCCTAATGAATTATATACTTCTTTAGGTTCTGAAAATCCCATATGCCAACGAATGCAGTATTTTTCTTCTGAAGTTAATTTTATGTATTCTGTTAACATCATTACAGATTTTTCACCATGACCATATGGTATAGTATCATCTATTGTATAATATGGAACTTTTTCCCATTCTCCTCTTTCATTTTTGGCATTTCTATAATCTACTTTATAAAAATTAACTTTGCAAATATCATGTAATAATCCTATTATTATTAATGTGTCTTCCGCAAATTCCATTTTCATAACATTGTTTTTTGCTTTATGTTTTAATATTTCATACACTTTCATACTATGTTCTAAAAGTCCACCTTCATAATCTCCATGAAATCTAGTACTTGCTGGTGCTGTGAAAAAGTCTGTTTTTTCTATAAAGTTTATTAAATCTTCTATTCCTTCTCTTTTTGTGCTTTTTAGTAATTCTATAAATTCTTCTTTCATTACATCTATCTCCTTTGAAATTTAGCTTTTGAATTTTAATTTTACCTTTAATTTTGCCTTTTTCTAATATTTTATTGCAATATTTTACTTTATTTCATATTTGCTTTTATATATTCTACTTCTTCATTTACATCTAATCTTACAAATAATGGTTCACCTTTTTCAATAACTTTAGTATTTGGATCTAATTTAGCATTTTTAATAGAATCCCATGTTTGTAATTCTTTATTATTAATACCTAGTTGATTAAATATTTTTTCTGCTGTTTGTGGTAAAAAAGGTATTATAAGTATTGCTATTTTTCTTAGTGTTTCTGCTAAATTAAACATTACAACACCTAGTCTTGCAGTATTTTCTTCTTTAGCCAATACCCAAGGCATTGTTTCATCTATATATTTATTTGTTCTTGAAATTATTGTCCATATCTCTGCTAATGCATTAGATATATGGTATGTTTCTATTAATTCTTCTATTTTTATAAGTTTTATATTAATAAATTCTTGTAAATTTGCGTCAATTTCATTTGATTGTGTTAAATCAGTTGGAATTTGTCCTGCAAAATATTTATTTATCATACCTATAGTTCTGTTTAATAAATTACCTAAATCATTACATAAATCTGTATTAAATTTTTCTACAAAATCCTCTGGTGTAAATAATGTATCTTGTCCAAAGCTCATTTCACTTAATAAGAAATATTTTGTTGCATCTAATCCATATCTTTCTATTAACATTTCTGGATATACAACATTTCCTTTTGATTTAGACATTTTTCCGTCTTTCATTACAACATAACCATGTGCATAAATTTCTTTAGGCTGTTCTAATCCTAATGCTTTTAAGAATATAGGCCAATAAATTCCATGGAACCTTATTATGTCTTTACCTACTATTTGCAAATCTGCAGGCCAATATTTTTTAAATAATTCATCATTATCAGACATATAACCTAATGCTGTAATATAGTTAGTTAATGCATCAACCCATACATATAAAACATGTTTAGGATCATTTGGCATTTTTATTCCCCAATCAAAAGTTGTACGGCTAATACATAAATCTTCTAATCCAGGTTTTATAAAATTACCGAAAATCTCGTTTCTTCTGAATTCTGGTTGAACAAATCCTGGATTTTCTTCGTAAAATTTGATAAGCCAATCTTCATATTTTTTCATATTGAAGAAATATGATTCTTCTGTCATCTTTTTTACTTCTCTACCACAATCTGGACATTTTCCATCAACTAATTGAGTTTCTGTAAAATAAGTTTCACAAGGCATACAATACCAACCTTCATATTCACCTTTGTAAATATCACCATTTTCTAAAAATTTATTTACAATTTTTTCAACAGCTTTTTCATGGCGTTCATCTGTTGTTCTAATAAAGTCATTATATTGTATATCCATTAATTTCCACAATTTTTTAGCCTCTGTAGCCATTTCATCAACATGTTGTTTTGGTGTTACTCCTCTTTTTTTGGCTATTTCTTGTATCTTTTGACCATGTTCATCTAGACCTGTTAATAAATATGTATCAAAACCTCTTAATTGTTTATATCTTTTTATAGAGTCTGCTAAAACTTCTGTATATGCAGTTCCTATATGAAATTTTCCACTTGGATAATATATTGGTGTTGTTATGTAAAATTTCTTATTCATATTATTCATCATTCCTTTCTTGTTTTACTTGTAAGCAATATATTTATTTTAAAAACAATATATTTTTATCGAATTTTGAAAAGTAATATATTTGCTCGAATATTAATTTGTAATTTTTTGGATTATTTGCCTAATATGTTGCTTTTTTATGCTAATTTATTTTCAATAAATTTGGCAAGCTCTGTAGCTCTTTTATGTATATATTCTTGATTTTCACCTTCAATCATAACTCTGATTAATGGTTCTGTTCCTGAAGCTCTAATTAAAACTCTTCCATTTCCGGAAAATTCACTTTCTAATTTTTCTATTTCAGCTTTTATTTCTGGGTCATTTTTATATTCATCTTTTTTAGAACTGTTTACTTTAGCATTAACCAATACTTGTGGATATGCTTTCATTATTCCTGCAATTTCAGAAGCAGTTTTATTTTGTTCTAGCATAGCTCTTATTAATAATATTGATGTTAAAATTCCATCTCCTGTTGGGTTATAATCTAAGCATATTACATGTCCTGATTGTTCTCCTCCTAGGTTATATCCATTTTTTAACATTTCTTCTAGTACATATCTATCTCCAACTTTTGTTTGTACTAAATTTATTCCATTGTTTTGAGTATATTTATTTAATCCTAAATTGCTCATAACAGTTGCTACTACAGTGTCTTTCTTTAATAATCCCTTGTTTTTAAATGAATTTGATAAAATAGCCAAAATTTTATCTCCATCTATTTCATTTCCATTTTCATCAACTGCTAAACATCTATCTCCATCGCCATCATAAGCAATTCCCAAATTACATTTATTATCTACAACAAATTTTTTTAATCCTTCTAAATGTGTAGAACCACAACTATCATTTATATTTATTCCATTTGGTTTATCATTTATTATAATATGATTTATACCTAACACTTTGAATATTTTATCTGCAACAACAGATGTTGCTCCATTTGCTGTATCAACTGCTACAACAAAGTTTTCTTTATCAAATTGTTCTAATTCTTCTTCAAAATTCTTTCTAAAGAAATATACATATTCGTCTAATAAATCTGTTCTTATTTCAGAAACACCTATTTTTTCGTTTACTGCTGTTAATTCATCTATTTTCCCTGAATCCATTATTTCTTCAATTTCTTCTTCTAATTCGTCTGGAATTTTCATTCCTTTATTACTAAAGTATTTTACTCCATTGAATTCGTATGTATTATGTGATGCTGAAATCACAACACTTGCATCTGCTTTAAATCTTTTTGTTAAGTATGCAACTGCTGGTGTTGGCATTACATCTAATATTTTTACATTTGCTCCATAGCTTAAGAACCCTGCTGTCATTGCACTTTCTATTAAAGTACCTGATATACGAGTGTCTCTACCTATTAAAATTGTTGGTGCATGATTTGTATGTTTTGATAATACATATGCACCTGCTTTTGCTACTTTATAAACCAATTCAGGAGAAAGCTCTGTATTTGCTATTCTTCTGATTCCATCTGTTCCAAAATATTTTCTCATGTTATTCAACCTCCTTAGTATCTATTGTATTATACAGTTTTGGAAAAAATTAGTCAATAGGAATTAAAGGCGGAACAGGGTAATTTCATCAATTGTTACAAATTTGTAACAATCGATAAAATTACCCTGAAGAAGGAATTAAAGGAGGATTTTGCAAATTAAAAGAGGAACTTTACAAATAGAAATTAAATAAGAAATTTGATAAAATTAAAAATTTACAAACTAAAACACCTTTGAGTTTTAAAGAGAGTATAGTAAAGTTTGCGTAAACTTTGCTATACTCTCTTTTTATGTTTTTAATGTTCTTTATTTTTTTAAAAGATGTACAAATTAATTAACGAAATATTACTTTTCTTAAACTTCTTCATTTTCGCCAAGTTCACCTTCAACTACTGTATTATTTTTGCAAACTTTAATCAACCAAATTCTTTGGTCTTTATATTTTTCAATTTTGTAAGTAGCACTTTCAGTTTCAATTAAAGGTTTTTCCTTTTCGTTAGGAATACGACCAAGTTGTTCAATTAGATACCCAGAAATTGTATCATACTCACCATCTGGTATTTGTATTTTAACAATCTTTTCAAAATCATATATTGGCATATTTCCACTTATTTTGAATGTATTGTCATCTATTATTTCATATTCTATTTCTTCATCATCATACTCATCTAAAATATTTCCAACTAATTCTTCAATAATATCTTCCATTGTAATTATTCCTGCTGTTCCGCCATACTCATCTACAACTATTGCAAGTTGAACTTTGTTTATTTGTAATTCTTTAAAAACTTCATTTATTGGTTTGTTTTCAGAAACAAAGTATGCTTTTCTTAATAATTCTTTTATCTTAATTTTTTTATTTGCACGGATATATTTGAATAAATCTTTTACATATAAAATACCTTTTATATTATCTATAGTATCTTCATACACTGGAACTCTACTATACTTGTTTCTGTCTAATTCATCTAATATTTCATTAACATCTGAATTTATTTCTACAGCAAATACTTCTGTTCTATGTTTCATTACTTCTGAAACAACTTTGTCATTAAATTCAAATACATTATTTATCATTTCTTTTTCATCTTCTTCAATTGTTCCATCTTCTTCACCAGCATCAACCAAATCTCTTATATCTTCTTCTGTTACTATTTCTTCTTCACTTTCTGATACTCCAAATATTTTTGATATCATATTTGTTGATATTGTTAAAAATTTTACAAATGGTGCTGTTATTATTGATAATGTTCTTATGAAACCTACCGCTACATTAGCTATTTTGTTTGAATATTTCATAGCTAATCTTTTTGGAACAAGTTCTCCAAATACTAATGAGAAATAAGAAAGTATTAATGTTACTATAATTATTGATACATTACTCCAAAATGCTATTCCTAACGGAAACCATCCATCTAGTATTGGTGCTAATTTTGTTGCAAATGCATCTGATGCAAACGCACTTGATAAAAAACCTGCAAGTGTAATTCCTATTTGTATTGTTGCTAAGAATTTACTTGGGTCTTGTAGCATTTTCTTAATTTGTTTTGCTTTTTTGTCCCCCTCTCCAGCTTTTTTAGATATTTTCGCATCATTTAATGATATAAATGCTATTTCTGTAGCTGCAAAAAATGCATTTACTCCTATTAATACAACTAAAACAATGAGTTGCCCTATCATAATTTTTTAATTCATTCCTTTCTTTTTTTGTATGGTATGATTATATCATGTGTGTTTTTAATAATCAATGATTTTCATTAGTATTGTGAAAATTTCATAATTTGTAGAATTTAATAGTAAAAAACCGAATAAACTAATCTAATATGGTTAGCTTATTCAGTTTTTTATAAATTTTGGTTAAATTATATATTGGTGCGATTCGCAGGCAGGTATGCGAAAATCACACGTTTATTTATCATTTTATAAATTCAATTTACTATTGTTAATTTAACATAACTTTATGATTTTTGCAAGTACTTTGAAAAAAATACCTAGAATCCGTTAAGACTCTAGGTATAAGAATGACTTAGAGCTTCGAAAGTTTTCTAAGTACTACTCATCAATATTATATTGTAAAATTAAATTTTTATGCATTAAATCCCATTATTTTCAATATATCATTAATATCAATAGAATTTATTTTCTCTTTCAAATTTTCAACTTCCTTATTAAATAAATCTTCAAATTCATCAAACTTATCTTTTTTTAATAAAACTTGCATACATTTTATAATCATATATAAATTAGTGAAATTACCTTTAGTATGATATTCTTCATCTATTTCTTTGAAACTAATATAATATTTGCTACAAAAACAAAATAGCCTATCAGAATGAGCAGATATATTTCTTACCATAGTTAAATTTACTAATATTTGTTTTAAAAGCTTGTCAGATAATTTGAAACGCTTACTTATAGCTTGTCTATCAGCTTGTTTAAGTAAACCATAATACCTACTAATAACACCAAAAGTTAATATTTTAGTCAATACAAATGGTGGTATAAAACCATAAGTATCTTTATAATGCTTGATAGCAGAATGTTTCTTATAATTATCTTCTATCTCTTTATTTACACATTTAATTAAATTATTTTTAAATTCTTCATTAGCCTGTTCATCAAAATTTTCTAATTTTAAATAATTTTCCACTCCATACTGTTCTGCTATAACATTCGCCATTAGTGATTTAATTATAACTTCTATTTCTAATGTATACTTTAAAAATATGGCTTTAATATTTTTATCAAACTCATATAGAGCTAATATTTCCTCAAAAGTTACATTTGGTTTGTAATTATTTTCTTCATCTTTGAAAACAAATTTGTAGCTATTTACAATAGAATAATATGAATATTGTTCAATGTTTTCTAATGCTTGTTCTATATTATTAACAGTTACATTTTTAGAAATTAAATATTCTATAAGTTCTTTATTATTTTTGTATTCTTTCATTTTGCCTCCTTATGATGTAAAATAATATAAAAAAATGACTCAAGGCTTCGAAAGTTTCTTGAGTACCACTCAATATATTTATAACATATTATGAGCCATTTTTCAACCATTCTTGTAAAAATTTTCATTAGTATTGTGAAAATTTCATAATTTTTTTACTTGCAGATTTTACATAAATTTGACTTTTGCTCAAAAATTTATTACAATATTAATTATATAAAATTTAATACAAGAAATTGTAATTTCTTTGTATCAAAATTGTGAAAAATTTATTAAAAACAATATAGAAAAGGAGAATTCATTATGAAAAGTTGTAAGCGGTGTTTATTTGATGAAACAATAGAAGATTGTTTCATTAGAGAAAATGGTATATGTAACTACTGTTTTAGACATGATATGTTGGAAAGAGAATACCCTAATAATGATGACGGAAAAAAGATACTTGACAAAATTGTTACTGAAATCAAGGAACATGGAAGTAATAATAAATATGATTGTGTAATTGGAATAAGCGGTGGCTGTGATTCCTCATATTTATTAGATTTTTGCTTTAAAAGTGGATTACGCCCTTTGGCTGTTCATTTTAATAATGGATGGGATACAGAAATAGCTAAGCATAATATGACTTGTATGTGCAATAAACTAAATATTGATTTTATTGATTATTCTGTTGAGCCTAAAGAGATGAACGATATATTTAGAGCATTTTTGCTGTCAGGTGTGATTGATATTGATGCCCCAACTGATATTGGATTAATAACCGCATTATATAAGGTTGCACATGACAATGGAATTAAATATATTGTGGAAGGTCATTCTTTTCGGACAGAAGGCATACAACCATTAAGTTGGGCATATGTTGATGGAAAGTATATTTCAGATGTTCACAAAAAATATGGAAGTATTCCAATGAAAACATATCCAAATTTATGGATGAAAGACTTTATTAGATGGGTTTGTATTGATAAAATAAAACGAGTTCGGCCACTTTATTATTTGGATTATAACAAGAAACAAGTAAAACACTATCTTAAAGAGAAATATGATTGGAAAGATTATTCTTCTCATCATCGTGAAAATGATTTTACGCGTTTTAATTATGATTTTTTCCTTCGCCAAAAAGTTTTTATTTAAAATATTGTTTTAAAAATTTTGCACAATGAAATTGAATAACAACTAAAAAAATTCTAGAGATTCTTTCTCTAGAATTTTTTAGAATATTTATTAAAATAAGAATTGCCTTGTACCTAATCTAAAATATTTCCAGATTTTTGTAGTGCATATATTCCTCAAATTTTATATGCCATAAATCACTGATTATTTTCTCACTACCATTACTAAATTTATTTATAAATTGTATAAAATCACAACAATAATCAAATCCGTCTCGTAATGTGTATAAAATTAAATTAGACCATTCTTTACATTCTCTATGATAATTACTCTCTATATAATATTTCTTTACATCTTCAAAATTATAATATAACTCCTTTTGCGAGTATTGTATATCGTTTTCTTGAATTGACAGTATTCCATAGGTTGAGTGTGGATTATTATCAACCGAACAACTAATAGCTCCAGAATTTATAAAATGCTTATTTCTATATATTATATGAAATGGTATATGTGTATGTGCAAATAAATATATGTCGCAAGAAAAATTATCAATTAATTTATCAAAAACATCGTAACTATTGTTGTTTACTAGTTTTCTGACATTAAAAGGTGTTCCATGTGAAAAACAAATTTTTTTATTTTCAATATTTATGATTTTAAAAATTGGTAGTGTTTTTAAAAAAGCTTTATTTTCATCTGTTGTATTAGTATATGCATATAACATGGATTTCATTTGATTAATATCATCCCATGACTTGTTATCATAATTTGCAATTGATAAATCTCTATTGCCTGCTATAATATTTTTAGTCTTACTTTTTATTATATCCAATACTTTATCGTTGTCAAAGCCATCCGTTATATAATCCCCACAAAATATAAAATCATCAACATTATATTTTTTTATATCATCTAAAACTGATTTCAATAATAAATAGTTACTATGTACATCATTTATTATTGCTATTTTTTTCATGATTGCTACTCCTTTTTTTATGGTGCCTAAGGTGGGACTCGAACCCACATGGTTTCCCGCTGGATTTTGAATCCAGTGCGTCTGCCAGTTCCGCCACTCAGGCATTTATTACTTGATTATAATATCACATGTTATTAATTTTGTCTACAATTATTTTTAACTTTCTTCTTTTTTTAATATTTTTATTTTTGTGTTTTCTACTTTTGGTATTTTTTATATTTGATTCATAAACTCCTTATTCCATCGGCAAATATTTTCAAAGCTATTAAAATCTTTACACTTTGAAAAATTATGAAAAATAATATTTCAAAAGTGTAAAAATTTTAATATTGGTTCTACATACCTAATTCCTTATCACCTTCACCTGCTAAGTCTACATATTTTCTTTTGTACACATATCTTTTACCTTTTTTACTTTGTATACAATCCATCATATGTTCAGGCATTTTACCTTGTTTTCTATAATAATTTATGTGTCCTACTGTTTTTGCATATCTACCTAAAGGGGTTAATTGAATGTAATAATATTGATTTAAGCATATTGTGCTTTATCCATTAGGTATAATTAATTTTAGAAGCATTTATTGATTTGTTTGTATAACTAATATATTTCCACTTTCATCTGTTCTATAAATTGTTGCTCCTAATTTATTATATCTTTCCATTGTTTCTTTATGTGGATGACCATAATCATTATTTTTTCCACATGAAATTATAATAAGACTAGGTTTTATCTCATCTAAAAATTTTTGTGATGAGCTTGTTCTTGAACCATGATGTCCTGATTTTAATATATCTGTTTGTGGCCAATTTCTAGCTACTTCATTTTCTTTTTCAGCATCACCTGTAAATAAATAACTTGTTCCATCATATTCCATTCTTATTACTATTGAACATGCATTTAAGTTCTTCTTGTTATCTTCTATAGACATAATTTCACATTTTGCGTTTCCTACATTAAAAGTATCTCCAACTTTCGGAACTGTTATTTTTTTCTTTTTATTAGCTATTGCATCTATTACATCTTCGTATGTTTTAGTTGTTGTAGTAGTTTTAGGCATATAAATCGTTCCTACATCTACATTATTTATTACATCATCTAAACCGCCTATATGATCTTCGTGTGGATGTGTTCCTACAACATAATCTAATTTCTGTATTCCAATCTTTTTTAAATTATTAACTACTAAATCACCATCATCATTATTTCCTGCATCTATTAACATTGATTGTCCATTATTTACTATTAGTATACTATCTGCTTGACCAACATCAAAATAATACACTCTTAATGTATTTTCGTTTATATCAATTTTAGATATACATGAGTCTCCTGTTTGAATTGATATATTGTCTAATCCTTGTACACCAACTACTTCTTGACTTTCCGCAGTAAATTTTTTGAATATACTATCTCCGCCAAAGTATGCTGTAATTATTATTATAATTATGGTCATAATGGTACTAACTAGTTTATTTATACTCTTTGTACTTTTTTTACTCATTTGTATTTTGCCCCCCAAAAAAAACTTTCTTTAGTCATTAAATAGATTTTTCATTTTATCATTAATTCTTTTTTCTATTTCTTTTCTTTTTTCCTCATCTATTTCATATTTATTATTTTTAAATCTTAATATATCGCCTTCTTTAACTTGTTCTGGTAGTTTTGATATTTCTATGTTTATCATTTTTTTGCTACTTCTATCTTCACATACAGCAAAATCTTCTTCAAATCTATCAACTACTAATATTTTTTCTTTTTCTAATTTTAATTTTATTGTATTAATAAACTCTTGAATACAATTATTTTTTTCTTCTGTATACATATTATTTTCTATATTATTTTGCATAGACAGCCTCCTTTATTTTATACTGCCCCAAATATATTATGTTTTTTGTTTAGTAAATCTATCACTTTTTCACACAATTTATTATTATATTAATAAATTTGATTTTTTCATTTGTTTTATTATTTTATTTATTTAATATATAAAATTTTTCTTCATATGTTTTATT
>OIGD01001282.1_pt1 | contig 24132 bp, 22 predicted proteins | sample 1582211 | NCBI WGS metagenome assembly OIGD01 (sample SAMN04414078, study PRJEB24778) | human gut metagenome | material: faecal | host: Homo sapiens
TCGCCCCTCGCCCCTCGCCCCTCGCCCATCATGCGAGTTAGTTCCGGCGCGGGCCTTTAGGTCCGCCCTCCTTCTCCTCTCGTGTTGGTCCAGGTACTCAGGCTTCTGCCTCGCGCATACCAGGCTGGTTAGTTCCGGCGCGGGCCTTTAGGTCCGCCCTCCCTTTCTTTTGTCCCGTTTTTTCACTAACTTTGCATTCAAACGCAAGGGTGATGATAATATTGAATTTTTTAGAAAGCGTAATCGCCGCTGTCAATTCGCTGGAAGTGAACTTAGTGAACAGCATATTCCGCCTCATGCTGAGTATGGTGCTCGGCATGGTCGTCGGAGCCGAGCGTAAGCGCAAGGGCCAGATAGCAGGAATCCGCACGTTCGCTCTCATTTCCATGGGCGCGTGCCTCGCCATGATTCTCTCCATATACGTGCCCCAGGTATACCTCGGCCTTAAGAACGGCGATCCAGGCCGTATCGCCGCACAGGTCATCACCGGCATCGGTTTCCTCGGCGGCGGTGCCATGATTCACATGAAGGGCGCCGTCAAGGGCCTCACCACGGCCGCCGGCATCTGGATGACCGCCATCATCGGCATGGCCGTCGGCATCGGCATGTATGTCATCTCCATCCTTGCCACGCTTTTTATCCTGCTAACGCTCATCACCTTCGAGCATTACGAGAAGCGCCGCCGCATGGGCCAGGAGTCCAAGGTCATCGGCCTCACCGTCAACGGCATCATAACCGACGTAAAGCCATACAAGGAAGTGTTCAACAGGCACAACGTGCACTTATCCACTTACTTCCTTGAATACAACTACGACGAGCAGACCACCGAAATTAATTTCGTAGTCCTCACCCATTCTTACTACAACTTGCTCCCCATGCTGGAGCAGGTCAGCCATGTCCTCCCCTCCAAGAAACTCACCCTCTCCTCCCAGCTGGATATATAATCCCCCTCCCCCTCGTTTTCGTTTCCCCCTCGCCTCTCGCCCCGCAGGCGGGTTGGTCCCGGCGCGGGCCTTCAGGTCCGCAGCCTATTCCCCTTGCTACGCCAATCAGGCGGGTTGGTCCCGGCGCGGGCCTTCAGGTCCGCCGTTGTTACACCGTTGTTATTTATTTTCATATATCGCGTTTTTTTTGTAATTTTGCCGCCGGAAAAGTCGTTTACGTCTGGCATTACGACTTACACACACATTCGCTCTTTTTAACTGCGTGCGAATTATCACCGACATATACCTCTCGTCCCTCTGTTCTTGCCACCGAAATGCAATGACAGGGGCACGTTTTGAATATTCCCAATTCCCTTGTCGGTTACCCCTTCCCGTATGAGTCTTGCCACTGACAATAAACCGGTTGCGCCCTCGGCTTTAGCTCATTTTTTTGCAAACGAGCTCAAAACCGCCGACTCCGCCCCCTCTGCGATGGCATCTAAGGCCGCGCGTTCGTTCAGCGACTGGCAGCAGACTCTTCAAAACCCCGACACCCCCTCCGACATGGCCGTCATCCTCGCCGACTGGCTCGTATGGCTGCGCGTCCGCGACCTTTCCGCCACTACCGCCGCGTCATACCTCAAGGCCCTCAGCGGTCTTTACTCACGAGGAGCCAAACAAAACCTGCTGCCACCGACAGACGCCTTCGGCATTCTTAAGGCGCGCCTCAGGAATGAGTCCGACACCCTCTGGAACCGCGGCGTCACGCGTGCTGATCTGCAGCGCATGCAGCTACTGACCAAAGCCATAGGGGCCGGTGATTCCTCCTCAGTCGCAGCCGACCTGCTGCTTCTCTCATTGATCCAAGGCGCCATGCCACTCGCTGAGACAGCCATGATCAAAGCAGCCGACCTCCCCTTCGGCGATGAAAATATCACCGCCATCGTGCGCCGGCAGCATTCCGGCAGCACACGGCAATACCTCTTTCCGCTGCATCAGAGCCGCCGCACACCGCGGCAGCTGCGTACCGAAGTCAACGCGCTTGTCACCAAGCACCTGATAGAACACGACATCCCCCTGTGGGACTCCATCGACGACACCATCGCCGGCTATTGGACCCACGCCGCCGTCACCGTCGGCCACCAGCCTCACGGCATCGCCCGTGCCCTCGGCACCGCTCCCGGCGGACTTCCCGTCCTGGGCCTCTTCGGCGAGAGTCAGCCCGATGCCGACGCCCGACAGGATATGGTCCATAGTGTCAGCCGCATGTTCACCCACAATCCCATGCGCTGGTATGCCATGCGTCTTCGCCGCCGAGTCTCGTTCAGCGACCTGCGGCAACGCTTCCAGCGCTTCAGCGAACAGCTGCAAGCCCCAGAGATGTTCTATCCCATCGAAGAGCTCAGCCGACGCGTCGGCAAGAAGATTGTTTTTGAGGAGAAGCCAATTATCCGCGACATCGTCTTTTTCCGTTCGAAAGCCACAGACATCGCCCCGATGCTGCGCTATGTGGGCGATCTCGCCTGGTGTTACACCACAGGCGGACCCGGGAGTGCCTACGCCCCGATTTCGCAGACCCAGTTCGACGCCTTTCAACGCGCCATCGGCAAGTTTGCCGCCATCACCTCAGGCCTCTATGCAGACCGCGACTCCAGCGGCAGCAATGACGGCCGGAATGCCGACGGCACATGCAGCACTGACTGGAACGGCGACGGCACCGGTCAGATCCGGCACATGGTTCCCACCTTCGATGCCGGTGAAGAAGTGATGGTCATCGGCGGCAGTTTCAAAGACCAGCGCGGCCGCGTCATGAAGATCGAGAGCGAAGACCCCGACGGCATAATCCGTTACCTCATCTCCATCGTCAACGACCTCACCACCTCCTTCACCGCCACCCTCGACTCCCGCCTCCTCCGCCCCAAACGCCAAGCGTAGCAAATGCATAATTAACATCAGACTCCCCTCGTCGCGGAGCCGTCCAGTTCGGCGACGAAGTCGTCGTCCGTCGCCGTCCATCGCTGACACACTGCCCATTCTTAGTTTTACATTAACATGAAAGGCATAGTACTTGCCGGAGGTTCCGGCACACGTCTGTATCCCATTACTAAAGGCGTCAGCAAGCAGATGCTGCCCATCTATGACAAGCCGATGGTTTATTATCCCATCTCCACGCTGATGTTGGCCGGAATCCGGGATATCCTTATCATCTCCACTCCTCAGGACCTGCCGGGGTTCAAACGTCTGTTGGGAGACGGCTCAGATTACGGTGTGCGTTTCACTTACGCCGAACAGCCCAGTCCCGACGGTCTCGCACAGGCATTCATCATCGGCAAGGAATTCATCGGCGATGACTCTGTTTGCCTTGTCCTTGGTGACAACATATTTCATGGAGGCGGTTTCCCCGAAGTGTTGAAGCAGGCTGTCGCATCGGCTGAAAAAGAAGCCAAAGCTACGGTATTCGGTTACTGGGTAAACGATCCAGAGCGTTATGGGGTCGCTGAATTCGATCACGACGGCAACTGCCTTTCAATTGAAGAGAAACCGGAGCATCCCAAGAGCAACTATGCCGTAGTCGGTCTTTATTTCTACCCCAACAAGGTAGTGCGTGTTGCAGAAAGCATCAAGCCTTCTGCACGTGGCGAACTTGAAATAACCACAGTCAACCAGGAGTTTCTAAAAGACGGCGAACTGAAGGTGCAGACGCTTCCGCGTGGTTTCGCATGGCTCGACACCGGCACCCATGACTCTCTCGCCGAGGCCTCGATCTATGTGGAGGTTCTTGAAAAGCGACAAGGTCTGAAAATAGCCTGCCTTGAAGGCATCGCATACCGTCAGGGTTGGATTTCCAAAGAGAAAATGGCCGAGATCGCCAAACCGATGCTTAAAAACCAGTATGGCCAATACCTGATGAAGGTCATCGACGAAATGGAACGCACCGGGTACAAGAACTTAGGCTGAAATTAATACAGATAAGACGAATTAATTGTCTGAATCTCTAAAACATAAGACCGTAAAAGGGGTTAGCTGGAGTTTTATCGACAGCATATCAAGCCAAGGAATCACGTTCCTTGTCGGCTTGGTACTTGCTCGGCTGCTGACGCCGGAAGATTACAGCCTTCTGGGTATCATCGTGATTTTCATTGCCGTCTTCAACTGCATTGTTGATAGTGGCTTCTCAAATGCCCTTATCCGTAAGACCGATGCTACCGACAAGGATTACAATACTGTATTTGTAAGCAACCTCGTCATAAGCGTAGTATTATGCGCAGCATTATATTTATCGGCTTCAGCCATTGCAGAATTCTTTAACAGACCACAGCTTACCGATCTGCTGAAGGTGATGTCTTTCATCATCATCATCAATGCCTTCGCCATAATTCAGCGTACGATATTGATGAAGAGGATTGACTTCAAGACTCAGACAAAAGTATCTATCATATCATCAGTTTCAAGTGGTATTGTAGGCATCGGAATGGCTATTACAGGATTTGGGGTATGGTCGCTTGTGGGACAACAGATTTCACGACAGGGTCTTAATACTTTATTCCTTTGGATTTACGCCAAATGGTATCCCAAATTGCAGTTTTCAGTAGAAAGTTTCAAGGAATTATTCGGATTTGGATGGAAGTTGCTGGTATCTAGTTTGATTGCAACAATTTGGAACGAAATATATAAGGTTGTTATAGGTAAATGTTATGCACCGGCTACATTGGGCCAATATACTCGAGCTGACCAGTTTGCATCAATTTTTTCGTCAAATATGACAACTGTCGTTCAACGAGTAAGCTACCCAGTTCTTAGCACCATTCAAGACGACAAAGTCCGTCTAAAGTCGGCATATAAAAGAATTATAAAGGTTGCAATGCTTCCAACATTCGTGTTGATGCTGGGAATGGCAGGATGTGCTAAAAGCATGATACAAGTTATGGTAGGAGATCAATGGCTGCCAGCGGTACCATTCTTGCAGATTGTCTGTTTTCAGATGATGCTATACCCACTCCATTCTCTTAACTTGAATATGCTACAGGTAGAAGGGAGATCGGATTTATTCCTAAAGTTGGAGATTATTAAGAAAATCATCGCCGTTTGCCCTATTTTACTCGGTATTTTCGTAGGAATTTACTGGATGCTTATGGGTAGTGTATTTACTGGATGTATATCCTATTATCTCAACGCCTATTATTCAGGACCGTCATTGGGATACTCTATTAAAGAACAAATTATCGACATTCTACCGTCATTCGGAATCGCCCTGTTTATGTGTGCCACAGTATATGGGATGTCTTATATCCCTATTTCTCCATTTATTCTTTTTCCGATACAATTCTTAGTGGGGTTGGCCATTGCAATTGCATTGTCAAAAAAATTCGAACTGCCAGAATACATTGAAATCGAGGACTTAGCCAAGAAAGCTTTTTCTAAGAAATAAGATAATTATGGATAATAAACAAATTACTGTAACATCTCCATTGCTACCAGATTTGGAGGAGTTCCATTCTCTCCTTAAGGAAATCTGGGCAAGCAAATGGATAACCAATAACGGTAGTTTCCATCAGCGATTGGAAAAAGAGCTTGCCAATTACCTGAAGGTTCCGTATCTAAGCCTTTTTACCAATGGCACGCTTCCCCTGATAACAGCACTTCAAGCCATGCGTATTACCGGTGAAGTCATCACTACGCCATATAGTTTCGTTGCTACTACACACTCTCTTTGGTGGAATGGCATCAAGCCGGTATTCGTGGATGTGGACCCTTCGAACTGCGGCCTTGATCCCAATAAGATTGAGGCTGCAATTACTCCCAAGACAACTGCCATCATGCCAGTGCATTGCTACGGTAAACCATGCGATACAAAAGCCATTCAGGAAATAGCCGACAAATATGGCCTGAAAGTCATTTACGACGCCGCCCATGCGTTTGGAGTCGAGGTTAATGGAGAATCCATTCTGAATGCCGGCGATATGTCTACCCTTTCATTCCACGCAACTAAGGTTTACAACACCATTGAAGGCGGTGCACTGGTTATGCACGATAAAAAGACAAAGCAGCGCATTGACTATCTGAAGAATTTCGGATTCGCAGGCGAGACCACTGTAGTAGCACCCGGCATCAATTCCAAGATGGATGAGATGCGTGCCGCATATGGCATCCTGAATCTTCGACAGGTTGACGCAGCCATCGCAGCAAGACAGGAAGTAGCTAAGAAGTATCGCGAGGCATTGCGTGATGTGCCTGGAGTTCGATTCTTCGATGATATGCCCGGAGTTCGACACAATTACAGCTACTTTCCCATATTCATTGATGCCACAAAATTCGGAAAGACACGTGACGAGCTTTATTTCGCTATGCGTGACGAAAATGTACTGGGACGCCGCTATTTCTATCCACTCATTGCAGAGTTCTCTACATATCGTGGTCTTCCGTCTGCTACTCGTGAAAACCTTCCCGAAGCATACAAGCTTTCCGACACCGTTCTCTGTCTCCCTATGCACCATGCATTGAGTGATTCTGATATCGACAGGACCATAAATTGCATCATTAAATGAACTCGTTTTATAGTAACGAAGAATTAGCGTATCTCGGTTTGAAAAAATACGGTAAAAACGTATTGTTAAGTCGGAAATGCTCAATATACGGTGGCGAGAACATTGAAATTGGGGATAATGTAAGAATTGATGATTTTTGTATTTTATCCGGGAATATAAAAATTGGCTCTCATATTCACATTTCAGCATATGTTGCCTTATATGGTGCAATGGGCATTATAATGGAAGATTATACTGGTATTTCTCCTCGTTCCACAGTTTTTTCTGCCATGGATGATTTCTCTGGAACTTATCTTATCGGTCCTATACATGATGAAAAATTAACAAATGTAACAGGTGGACCTGTAATATTACGCAAATTTGCGCAGGCTGGCGCTCATTCTGTAATCTTCCCTAATATAGAATTTGGGGAAGGTGCTATTTGTGGAGCAATGAGTCTTGTTAACAAGTCGCTAAGTCCTTGGAGTATTAACGTGGGTATTCCTGCAAGATTCTTGAGAAATCGAAAGCCAATTAGAATATAGGATTAAATTCTTATGAAGTATTATGTATTTCTCACATCAACGATAGCAAGAGTCGGAGGTGCACAGCTTTATATTGCAAGAAAATGCGATTATCTAATTGATAAAGGGTGGTCAGTCATTATTTGTCATTTCAATCCTGGGGATATAATGATTGAATTTAATGTCAATATAAGGACTGAACTGATATACGAATTGGGCTGTTCCCCTTCTTTATTCAGTATTAAACACATTAACAGGATTTTAAATAGAATAATCAAATGCGAGGTAACCGATAATATCGTAATCGAATCACACTCTGTAAATTTGGCTTATTGGGGTGAGATTCTTACCTCTAAATTTAGTACTCAACACTTAATATATTTATTAAGTGAAAATCTCACTGTACAAAATCAGGCCACATACGATTATTTAAATTATAAATATCAAAACAACTCCTTGTTTGGTATTACTCCTGTTTCTCTTAAGCAGATATTTAAATCTGATCAAGAGTATTGGCCATTTTTAAATGCTATTGGGTGTACAAGTAAAAATACTGAAAATACACCTAATAAGTTAATGAACGATTATAAAAAGTCCGACTGGAATATACTAAGTATTGGGAGATTGGAAAAGGATTATATAATCCCTACGTTCAAAGCATTAGCGAATTATGCAAACTGTCATAAAGACAAGACAATATCTTTAATTATAGTTGGAGGCTCATATCATAAGAAAAATCGGAAAAATGCTATTCGTATTTTCAAAGACTGTAAAAATGTATCTGTAATTGATATTGGGTATGTATGGCCAATACCTCTTTCATGCTTTAACAATTCAGACTTAACTATTGCATCCTCTGGTAGTGCTATTATCGCCGAGTCGGTTGGCTCACCAACTATTGTAATTGATGGCCGAGATCTAAAACCTATTGGTATTTATAAAAAAACTACAGATAGTTTTGTATTTAGGAAACAAAATGAGCCACCAATACTTTTAGCTTCTCTACTTGATGATATATTAATAGTTAAAAAATTTGTAAAAAATATTCATCCAGAAAAAAATGAAATATTGGATTTTAGCCCACATATGCAAAAATTGGAAAATATATTAACAGATAATTACCCTGTTGATAAATTATTCACAAATACTAGATCTTTTTCAAAGAAATTGATTATATTAATACTGGGCGCAAGAAGATATTTATGGGCTTGTAACCTTGTGTCAAGTCTTAAGAATAGCATTACAATATTTCATTGAGATACACTATATTTGGTATTTATTCTTATGGGAAGGGTTCTCAATACAAATACTTTTTTTTTCAAAAGTGTCAATATGATCTTGGTGCTTTTACCAATTTTACAGACTTATGGATGGACCCCATTTGATTTTTCATTCATTTTAGTCATTTCCCTTTCCATATGGAGCATTTTTATAAAAATCCCTCACAAAAACGAAATCCCTTTTTTTCTTAATATATATTTAGTATATTATCTTTTGACTTATTTAATGGGAGGTCTAATTGCTGGCAACAGCAATTTACCATTGGGTTGGATAAAGATATATCTAGTTTACTATTTGTTTTTTAGCCATACAAAGATAAAATTATTACGTAAGTACTATTCTCTAATATCTTATGTAGCTATTCTATTTTATATTGTGCAAGTCTTTTTATGGGAATTATTCGGTATTCGTATAATAGGCATTTTTAACAATCTACCACTTACGATAGATATGGATGCTGATCGATATATAGCATTTATGAATGCTGATCATACGAGATTATGTTCTTTTTTCAGCGAACCTGCAATGTTTGCACAATATCTTTTACCTTTAAGTGCTTTAACATTATTTGATAGAACGATTAGGCATAGATATTGTAAATTTATGATAATATTAGCTACTTTTTTGCTCCTAAATTCGGGTAATGCTATATTTATCTTGAGTATTGTGATGGCATGTTATATTATTCATAACCTGATAAAGTCTTTTTCATTAAGGAGTTTATTCGGTGTTATTACGATTCTCATTCTTGTCGGAGTCGGGAGTACATATTACATGGAATCAGAGACTGGTGAATCTTTAATAGAGCGACAAAGCGAGTTCGAAGTATCTGAAACGTATACATCTGGCTTTTTAAGGGTTTATCGTGGTTATTATGTTTATGAGTCTCTTGATATATGGGAACAAATTTTCGGAGCGAATAATACTGTTTTGATGGAAAATGCAATAAGACATTGTAAAATTCCATATTTATTCGATGACCAGGATTATTACTTTAATACAGTTCAGAACATCTTAATCAAAACCGGTATTGTAGGAGCTATACTGTTTGTAATATTCCTCGTGGGAACATTTAGGGAAGCTAATCCTGTTGGGAAAACTATTTTGATTGGATTGACAATCTTGAGTTTTATTGCATCAATGTATTTATCATACATAATGTTATTATATCTCATATTTGCTGTAAAATCAACTAAAATCAGAAATGAAAAAGGTCGCTATATTAACTATTCATATAGGCATTAATTTTGGATCGATTCTTCAAACCATAGCTTCGTATGAGACTGTTAAACAGTTGGGCTATAAACCGATAATTATTAATTACATACCGGAAAGAGCAACACTTAAACGTTATATAAAGGGAGCCTTCTCTTCACCTGTAAGATTTGTATGGCGTTTTATATTCCTTCCGATTTATCTTAAATATCATTCAATATATCGTCGTTATCTTGCCCGTTATGTCGACCTTTCTACTCCAATTTATGATTCAGATAATTTTGTAGATAAATGTCCGAAATCGGATGTATATATAGTCGGAAGTGATCAAGTATGGAATAGTCAGCATAATGAAGGATTTAATGGCAGGTATTTCTTCGAAGGTATTGATAAAAATGCTTATAAGATAGCATTTTGTTCATCATTCGGGCGCAGTGAAATTGATGCTTTGGAACAAAAGAAAATAAAAGGTCTTTTAGATGGGTTCAAAGCAATTTCTGTTAGAGAAGATTCTGGGGTTAATATTTTAAATAAGATTGGAATTAAATCCGAACAACTTATTGACCCTACTTTTCTTTTTACAAAGGGAATCTGGGGGAAATATGCATCGAAAAGAATCGAAAAAGAACCATATGTATTAGTGTATACACCATATAATACTGTCAATGCTTCTATTATCTATGGTTCTGCACGTAATTTGGCCGATAAGTATGGATTGAAAGTCGTAACTTTTTCCTGGAAAGCAAAGAGGGAACCTCTTGCAGACCGAACAGTTCTTTTTGCCAATCCTGGAGATTTTCTTTCGATGATGCTACATGCTGATTATGTGATTACAAATTCTTTCCATGGAACGGCATTCTCAATTAATCTGAATAAACAATTCTGGGTGTTCCAACCATCTGCTTTTTCTACCAGAATAGAGAGCGTTCTTAACCTTACTGGTTTAAGAGACAGAATGCTAATGGAAGAAATTACAGATAATGATATACTGAAAATTGATTATAAGGATATTAATACCATCTTGGAATCAGAACGCAGAAAGAGTGTTAATTTCTTAAAAAACGCGTTGGAGAAATGTATCTGAATACCGGGAATAAGGACGAGTGTTGTGGCTGTACTGCGTGCCAGCAGATATGTGGACATAATGCCATTGAAATGAAAGCTGACAGTGACGGATTTGTCTTCCCTGTCAAAGATAATTCTGCTTGTGTGAATTGTGGACTATGTGAAAAAGTATGTTCATTTGCGACACCGGTTTATAATAATGAAACACTGGGAGTTTATGCTGCAATGGCAAAGAATCCATATGAACGATCTAAAAGTTCGAGTGGAGCATTGTTCTATGTCATTGCAAAAAAGGTAATACAACAGGGAGGAATTGTATATGGAGCTATACTTGACAAGAATTTGCAGGTAAGACACGCTCCCGCGTCATCCATCGAGGAGTTGAGTCTGCTTCGTGGTTCAAAATATGTGCAAAGTGCGCTTCATGAAACTTATCGCGAAATAAGAACGAATTTACGAAATGGCAGGCTTGTTTATTTCACAGGGACAGGATGTCAGGTAGCTGGTCTTAAGTCTTTCCTAATGAAAGACTATGACCATCTTATAACTTCTGATTTAGCATGTCATGGAGTTCCAAATCAAAAGCTTTTCAATGAACACATATCATATTTAGAGCATAAGCATAAAGGTAAGGTTGTTGATTATCAATTCAGAGATAATACAAAATGGGGTGGATGCGAAACTGTGACAATCGCTAAAGACTCTACAAGACCGCGAACCTTCCGACTTCCGACCTATAACTTATCGCCATACCTATATTCGTTTATGTGTGGAATAACATCTCGAATGTCATGCTATGAATGCCCATTTGCAAAAATACCACGCCAAGGAGATATAACTCTAGCAGATTATTGGGGCGTTCAAAAGTATTTCCCAAATCTAGACATTTCACGGGGAGTATCCCTTATATTAGCAAATAACAATAAAGGAAAATCTTTCTTGGACAAGTTGAAAACCGAACTTATATTTGAGGAATCTAATATTAATGATGCTTCAAAAGAAAATAGGAATCTAACGACTAATACATCAATGCCTGAAATCAGAAATACTATTTTCAAAAAAATTCAGGATGAAGGGTATGAAAAGGTTGCAAAAACAATTTTCCGTCCAAAGAATTATTATAAAATATTGTTGATGGCCAAATTACGGGGATTTGTTGGTATGGACAATTATCTAAAGTTACGCAAATTAATTAAACGATTCTAATGGATAATAAGACAATAATGCTTGTTTTCGGGACTCGTCCGGAAGCCATTAAGATGGCCCCTCTGGTAAAAGAGTTCCAAAAACACTCGGATAAGTTTCAGACAATTGTCTGCGTAACCGGACAGCATCGTCAGATGCTTGACCAGGTATTGGAGATATTCGACATCAAGCCTGATTATGACCTTAATATCATGAAGCAAGGTCAGGATCTGTATGATGTCACAGCTCGTGTATTGACGGGTATGCGTGATGTCTTAAAGGAAGCACAGCCTGATGTGGTGCTTGTTCATGGTGACACGACAACCTCGACCGCGGCTGCACTTGCTGCATTCTATCAGCAAATACCTGTCGGTCATGTCGAAGCGGGACTTAGAACCCATAACATCTATTCCCCATGGCCAGAGGAAATGAATCGTCAGATAACAGGTCGCATTGCCGAATATGATTTCGCCCCAACCCCATTAAGCAGAGCGAATCTTATTGCAGAAGGTATCAGTGAGAATAAAATCACAATTACAGGCAATACAGTTATTGACGCTCTTTACTGGGTTGTAGACAAAATCAAAAATACTCCTTCGCTCAATCAAGATCTGGCTAAAGAACTTGCTAAAGCTGGTTATGACACCGAACGATTTTCCAATGGCAAGAAATTAGTTCTAATCACTGGTCATCGCCGTGAGAATTTTGGTGAAGGATTCATCTCGATGTGCAAGGCTATAAAGACCTTGACTGAGAAATATCCCGATGTGGATTTCGTATACCCGATGCATCTGAATCCGAATGTACGTATGCCCATTCATGAAGTGTTTGGAGAGAATCTCGATGGACTTGGGAATATGTTCTTCATTGAGCCTTTGGAATATCTTTCGTTCGTGTATCTGATGGAGAAGTCGGATATCGTTCTTACGGACAGCGGCGGCATCCAGGAGGAAGCTCCCGGCCTCGGCAAACCAGTTCTCGTGATGCGCGATACGACTGAACGCCCTGAAGCTCTTGAAGCAGGTACGGTCAAACTTGTCGGAACAGACTATGACATGATAGTCAATGAGGTTTCCGCACTCCTTGATGATCAGGCTCATTATGACGCCATGTCAAAGGCTATGAATCCCTATGGAGACGGCAAAGCATGTGAACGAATCGTAAATTCCCTAAGCAAATGAAAGCATATTTGTATTGCGACAAACGCTCGCTGAATGATGCCACAATATATTATGTTGGCATTATTAAAGATTGTTTGACATCCTTAGGGTATGATTACGAAATATGTCATTCTGTTTCTGACATTAAGAAACCGGATCTTATCCTTACAATAACTGAGAGATATTTCTGTGTGGCCAAATTACGATTCCCCTTTGTGAAGACTATTTATTGGGCACAAGGCATAGGTGCGGAAGAAGCCAAATTAACCTCATCGGGAGGCTGGCGTTCAACTCTTAGATATTATTTCAGACTGTTCTCAGAGAATCTGGCTGTTAACACGTCCACGCTACTTTTCTGTGTATCAGATAGAATGAAGAGTTTCTTTAAAGATAAATATGGTTTTAAAGATAATGGGAATTGTATTATAATGCCATGTTATAATCTTGGGATATCATCTGATTTTGATCTCAAACAATATGAGAATCCTACTTTTGTATATGCTGGAGGTTCAAGCGCATGGCAAGGTGTTGATTTCATGCTCGAGGTGTTTTTCAAGACTCAGAAAGAGATTCCCGAGAGTAGATTAATTATATTAACAGGAGAAAAAGAAATATTCCAAGAGAAGATTAATTCCATCGGGATAAAAAATTTCGAAATTAAATATGTGCCGGTAGATAAATTGCAGGAGGAACTTCATAAATACAAATATGGATTTATAATTCGTGATGGACATATAGTTAATGAAGTTGCAACTCCGACGAAGATGAATTCTTATTTGGCCAATTATTTAATTCCGATATTTAGTGATGCAGTAGATGACTTTAAGAAAAATATCCGTCTTGGGGATTTCTCATTAATGGCACAACTGCCCTTGTCAAGTAATAACGTTGCTCAGCAAATAATCGATTTTGAGAAGTCGAACCATGACTATTCCAGATATAAAGGGATTGTAAATAAGATTTTTGACACACATTATAATGATAATCTTTATAAAACGATTATAAAATCAAAAATAAATGCAATCATATGAAATCTTCAGATTCTCGGCATGTTATAGTAATAGGAGGCAATCATCATAACACTTTAGGTGTTATCCGTGCGCTGGGGTATAGTGGCCTTAAGAATCAAATTCATTTAATTCTTGAAGGTGATTGTAACTCATTTGTCTCTAAATCTAGATATCTTAATAAATCCGAGATATACCACATTAAAAATGAATTTGAAATTCCTGAATTATTAGTTTCAATTACCTCTTGTTTACAAGATAAACCTGTTGTGATTGCTTGTGGCGATCATTATATATCTGCATTGGATGATAAATATGATGAATTAAAGAAATATTGTATTTTACCTAATGCCAAAGCGACTCAGGGACAGATAAATTTTTATCTTGATAAAGAGAATCAAGACAAAGTCGCTAAAAGTAATGGCTTATCCATTCCTGATTTTGATATTGTCAATACTGAAAAGCTTACTGAATGTAATATTTTACCATGTATTCTTAAGCCTGTCAATAGTGTAAACGGATCAAAGTCAGACATAGCAGTATGTCAGACACGTGGAGAAATTATACAATATATCAAAAAGCATCCAGGCATAGATAAGATTAGAGTTGAGAAATTTATAGACAAGGTCTCTGAATTTCAACTTATAGGGTGTTCATTATATCAGGATATTATTATTCCTGGTTATACAAATATAATCCGACAACCGCAAAATACCAATACCGGTTATCTTGTATACCGTCCAATTTCCGATGGTTTTATTTCATCTGAATTGCTTCAATCTGTCAAGGCGTTTATTTTTATTCAAGAAATTGAGTACTATGGTTTATTTAGTGTTGAGTTCCTTAGAGACGAACAAGGGAATGATTTCTTTTTAGAAATAAATATGAGGAATGATGGCAATGCATATTGTGTAACCACTGCAGGAGTTAATCTACCTTATATTTGGTATAAGTATTGTGATAAAGGACATCAACAAATTCAAGAATCTTGTACTTTTAAACGGGAGATATACTGGATGCCAGAGGCAGACTTTCGGAATGCCAAGGAAGTAGGGATATTTAAATGGATCAAAGAATGGATCTTTGCGGATTCGCACGGAATAACTTGTTGTAAAGATCCATACCCATTAATAAGTCGATTCATTTCCAAGCTAATGCATCTCTAAACGATATTCTAATACTGATTTACGGTTTTGGTTTGAGATTATACACAGTTGAACATTTGAATTCGGATGCTAAAGTATTATATGAAACAGTATCTGTTACGACTTGATGATGCGTGTCCTACTATGCATGCAGAGCGATGGGCTAAGATAGAAAGCTTGTTAGACAAATTCGATATCAAACCTATGGTTGGGATAATTCCGAATAACAAAGATCCCAAACAGATGGTGTCTAAACCTGATTATGAATTTTGGAATAAAGTCAAGGAATGGGAAAATAAAGGTTGGGCAATTGCACTTCATGGATATGATCATTGCTATATCAGCGATGAAGCTGGTATAAATCCTTTGTGGAACCGTTCTGAATTCGCAGGAGTTCCGTTAGATAAACAGAAAGAAAAAATCAGCAAAGGAATAGCGATTTTTCATAATCATGGCATAGAGCCAAGGTATTTCTTTGCGCCAAGCCATACTTTCGATTTAAACACTCTTGAGGCATTAAAAGAATGTTCGAACATACGAATGATCAGTGACACAATAGCTAATAAACCCTATCAATATAATGGCTTTATTTTCATTCCCCAAGTAGGAGGGCACTGTACGGATATGAAACTGAATGGAATCTGGACATTTTGTCTGCATCCATCAGTTATGTCAGAATCTCAATTTACAGGTTTGGAACAATTTCTTAACGACAATCATAACAGATTTATATCTTTTATGGATATCGATTATTCCAAAGTAGGTGCAAAGAATATAATCAGTAGAATTCTTTCATTCGTATACTTTAGCAGAAGAAAACTGAAAAAGGCTTTAAGTAGATAAGAAATTATTAATCTGAGATATTCATATACATGAGTGTAGATAAAACGAATAAAATCAAGATTCTAATGGTATTGGGCAACACCAGAATGGGAGGAGTTCAAGCTTTAATATTAAATATCTTAAGAAATATTGATTTAAATAGATTTCATATTGATTTTGCCATTAACTTTTATGCTGAAACCAATGGGATTGAAGATGAATGCAAAAAACATGGCTGTAAATTCTATATTTTACCTTATTTCAGAATTTACAATTATTTGTCATATAAGTGGGATTGGACAAAATTCCTAAAACAACACAATTATGACATAGTTTATGCCCATTCCACTAATTCAGCTTCTATTTTTCTAAAAATTGCCAAGAGATTAGGAATGAAAACTATCTCACATAGTCATAGTGCTGGATTCAGAGGCAGTTTAATTGAACGCTTAGCAAAAAAATATTTTGCTAAAGGAGTAGGCAATGTATCTGATTATTGGTTTGCATGTTCTGATAAAGCTGCAATAAGATTATATGGTAAGGATTATGCAAATTATAAACATTACTATGCTATACCCAATGCTATAGATGCTACGAAATATTTATTCAGCAATGATATTCGCAAGAAGATTAGGAAAAAATATGGCATTGGAGACGAAACTATGTTGTATGGTCATGTCGGGACCTTCTCAACACCAAAAAATCATAAATTTCTAATTGAAATATTTGAAAATATTCTAAAAAAGCAGCCAAATTCAGCTTTAATATGTTGTGGAGCCGGAGCTTTGCAACCTGCTATCGCAAACGTGGCCAAAGAGAAGGACATATCTGATAGAGTTATTTTTGCGGGTGTCGTTAATAATGTTAATGAAATAATGATGGGAATGGATGCATTCATATTTCCTTCGCTATTTGAAGGATTTCCGGTTTCCATTCTTGAAGCACAAGCTGCGGGATTATCTATAACAATGAGTGATGTAATTACAACAGAAGTAGATTTAACAAATTTAGTTCATCGATGCAACCTTGAAGAAGCAGCAGAGGTTTGGGCATCACGAATTATAAATAATTCAACACCTACAAACAGATCATACTATAATGACATTGTGGCAAACTCTGAATATAATATAAAAAAGACTGTAAAAAAGTTCGAAAAGTTATATGAAGAATTAGTCAAATCAAAATAATGATTAAAAATTATTATGTCTCAAAAGAAAAAAATAGGTATTGCAGCCGTGACTTATAAGGATAACTTTGGAAGTGCCTTACAGACTTATGCCACGCAATATACTCTGGAGAAATTAGGATATGATGCACGGATTTTTGAAATAAAAGGTGTGCATAGAGGTATCCTTATTAAAAAATTCATCTATTATCTAGGTCGTTTGTTTGACCCAGTGGAAACCAAATATCTGTTTGCTAACCTTACAAGCCGCTCTCGTAAGAAAACTGCAGTCGCTGGTAATAATTTTGCAAAAGATATGCAACTTCGTCATCAAATGTATAAAGACTTTAACAAGCGATGGAACAAAATGCTTCCAACATGCAAAGGCTGGAAAGAACTGACCAAACAGTCCGCAGAAATGGATTATGTAGTTGTCGGAAGCGACCAGCTTTGGAGACCATCCAATATTGTAGGTGGTTATTACACATTGGAATTTGTACCTAACGCTATTCCAAAGATTGCCTTTTCAACCAGTTTTGGCGTCCCTGAATTACCATCCCGTTTACACAAACATGCAAATCGATTCTTAAAACGATTCAATCATATAAGTGTGCGTGAAGACAGCGGTGCCGAAATAGTTAAGACCGAATCCGGTATGGATGCAACTGTCGTATGCGATCCGACAATGATGCTTTCCGCTGAAGAATGGATGCATATCCAGGACGATAAACCATTTGCTGAAGGGAAATACATTCTCTGTTACTTTATGGGTGATAATACAGAACACCGTGCCTTTGCCAAGAAGCTTAAAGAAGCAACTGGATATAGAATCATTGGACTACTGCATGGTGCTACCTACATAGCCAGTGACGAAGAATTTGCTGATGAAAAACCATATAATGTCGGTCCAGCTGAATTCATCAATCTAATACGGAATGCAGCCTATATATGTACAGACTCATTCCATGGCTGTGTATTCTGCATACTTAATCAGAGGCCATTCTTCGCATTCCGCAGATGGCCGGACAACAGCAAATTCTCTGCCAACGACCGGTTGTATACTCTTCTTAGATTCACAGGCTTAAAGAGCCGGATGCTTAATGGATCTGAAGATGTTACAGAGTGTATAAATGATGATATCGATTATACAGCGGTTTTAAAAAGAGTTGAACAAAAGAGAGAGGAATCCTTCTCATTTTTGCATACTGCCTTGACGGATTAGCACTCGCAGCTATTTGGAGTCTAAATGGTCTGTTTATCCAATCTATAAGTATTATGCCTAATCTTGTTTCTTTTGAAGAATGTTGTGGTTGCAGTGCTTGCGCGTCAAAATGCCCCAAGAATGCAATCTCCATGATTCCTGATAAAGGAGGGTTTCTTCATCCTAATGTAAATTCACAATTGTGTGTTGAATGTGGAGCATGTGAGAGAGCCTGTCCAGGGTTAGATCCAGTCACAAATAAATCTACTGATCTAAAGACATTCATAGTACAACACCGTGATTCTGTCATAAGGTATCAGTCTACATCAGGAGGTGCATTCACTGCTATAGCATCTTATGTAATAAACCATGGTGGAGTCGTATTCGGAGCAACTATGAATTCCCAATTTGAAGTATTCCATGATTTCGTTCGTACCATTGAAGATCTACAGAAATTTAGAAATTCTAAATATGTTCAAAGTGATATTCGAAACTCGTACAAGGCTGCCAAACAGTTTCTAAAGGATGGAATAGATGTTTGCTTTAGCGGTACACCCTGCCAGATAAACGGATTATATAAATATCTCGGAAAAGATTATGACAATTTGATTACTGTAGATGTAGTGTGCAAATCCGTTCCATCTCCATATATTTTCAAGAAATATATAGATTTCAAAAAAGGATCTGAGGGACATTTGTCGGATATAGTATTTCGAGATAAAAAACGAGGATTCTTATATTGTACTATGGCACATTACGACACTAATGCGAACAGAATGATTGGTAAATCAATATATCGTCGTGGCAGTGAATCTGATGAATGGTTAAGGTTGTTTTTAAGCGGAAAGATTTCAAGAGAATCATGTTTCAGTTGTCATTATCAGACCAAAAACCGCATGTCCGATTTTACTTTAGGCGATATTTGGAATACTGGAATTAAGAATTTTGATGATAATAAAGGTACTACATTGTTACATGCCTGGACTCCGAAGGCAATAATGATATTAAATGAATTATCGCCTGTCTTGAAAATTCAACAATATTCTTGTAATGATGACCGCGCCATCGAAAGAAAACATATTCTAAAAAATTATTCTAATAGACACCAGTTATTCGCAGATGCCGTGGAAATGGAGCCTGAATCCTTTTTTCGGAAATATGCCCCCTATAATCTTAAAGTTCGGATTAAGAACTATGGTAGATGTCTTCTTTGGAGATTAAGCATACAGTCATTTGTGAGAAACATTAAGCATTCAATAATTCATAGAAAGTGAGTTTGTTTCATTTAGCTTTTAATTTTGTGGGGAGTGTCGAATTATAACTGTGGTGTTGACCCAATAGATTAGATGCTGTCTGAATAGACATGTTTGCTAACATATAAAGCATATTGCGATGATTTCATCTATAAGAATTGAAAACCTCAGATCCCTTAAGGATACTAAAGAAATAGAATTGCGACCGATAAATATACTTATAGGTGGCAATAGTTCCGGCAAGAGCACATTTTTGCGTACATTTCCACTGTTAAGTCAGACGGTGTCGCACAACCTGCGAACAGCTATTGCCTGGTATGATGAGTCGTCTGTTGACTTCGGGGATTTCGCAACGTCTAAAACACGTGATATAGAAGAAGATTATATCAAATTTTCTTTTTTCATAAAATCAATCGACGATTATTGGATAAGAGGCAGGTACCCTTATCGACTCCTCTACAATCTTGACTTGTCAACAAAAGATTGGAATTTGTCTCTTTCTTATAAGCAACGGTCTGACGGCAAAGGCGTCTTTATTAATCAGATTGAGGTTGAGAATAATAAAAATCATGTGAAGTTCATAATGTCGGAGAAGAAAACCGTAGATGTCATTCTTAACGGCAGAGAATTACCTCACCTGCAATTCCTTTATTATATAAGTGGACAGCCTGGTCTGATACCTCATATATTTTGCAATTCATCGAGCAACAATAATGGATATGAAGAAAGCCATTTGATGGCTTTATCGCCGTTGTTGAAATTTTGCTCTCCGAGAATTAAACATACCGAACGGCTGCTACATGTCTGGGACCAATGGGATGAAGATATCAATGTATTTCTCACTAATCTCCATAGATACCATGATTTGAAAACTCTAATGGATGTATTCAATACATGGGACATGGGAACGGAAGACTTTCAAGAGTTATATGAATCGATATATGCAGTAAAGGTGCTGGATGTGTTGCAATTATTGAATCATCAATTGAGATTATATTTTGATAATTGTGATTATGTAGCGCCACTTCGTGCGGAAGCATCGAGATATACCCGCTTTCAGGGGTTACAAGTAAATCGAGTGGATGCATTCGGCCGCAATCTATCAGAATTCATAGATTCGCTTACCGACAAACAGCGGGATTCGCTTAATGAATATATCGAGAATGCGTTAGGTGTAAAGGTACGAGTACGGAATGTGTCAGGTCATCAGTCCATGACATTAACGCGTGACAGCAAGGAATATAATATGGCGGATGTCGGATTCGGTTATTCGCAGATTCTTCCAATAATCACCAAGTTATGGCAAATGCAGGAAAGAAAGCGGTTCAATACAATGGCTTTTTATCGCAGCCCGTTTGCCGTGGGCCTGATAGAACAACCTGAGCTGCATCTGCATCCAGCTCTTCAGGCCAAACTGGCTGACGCTTTTGTAAAGGCAGCAATCAATGAGGATTCCCAGACTACATTGATAATCGAAACACATAGTCCTACCATCATAAACAGAATAGGACGCCGAGTACGTGAAGGTCATATCTGTGCCGACAACGTCAATGTGATAATTTTTGATAAAGATCCGGAATCGGGACACTCTAAAGTGTCCAGCACAAAGTTTCTGCCGAACGGTCGGATTGAAGACTGGCCATCCGGATTTTTTGAACCCGAAAACGATACATTCTAATGCTATTCTATCTCACAGATTCCCTTATAGTAGACGAGGATGATGTACGATATAAGGATATATATAGATGTGTCAGAAATCTTGCAAATGCTGCTGATGAATGTAAACATGAGCTGATGGGCGATCTGAAAGCATTAAGTCATTGGAGAGAACAGCTTGGCAACGATCCTGCGGCGGCAGTGTTAGCCAATATGGTCAATAATTTTTCGACTACGTCAATCCCTGCATGGTTGACTGAATACGTAGAAGTCGTTCTGGATAATCCTCATGACCGTATGGACGGCAATATGCAGGTATATCAATTAGAATATAGTTCATTCACATCAAGCGAAAGTGCTTCGTGCACTCACTTAATAGGGGAAGATGAGAATGACGGTAAACTATACGATCATATTCTGAATTGGTTCAAACGTAGAGAGGGTATTTATGCCAATACAAACTACACCAATATAAACGGCGGAGGAAGAAATACATACCGTACATTTACCACTCATATCAGACAAGGACACATTTCAGTATGCATCGTTGACAATGACAGACGATATCCAAATGCGAACGAGGGCGAAACTGCCCAAACTTGTCGTTCTGTTGTCAGTTCATTGCCCCTTAGCCGTCTTAAAGTGATTGATGTACTTGAAATAGAAAATCTGATACCTAAAGATATAATAGACAATTTAGAATGGACTGTAGCGAATCAAAGAAATAAAGCGGAATTTGATGATCTTTATGATAACATCCCCGACAAGGAGATGTTGCGATATGTTGATCTAAAATCAGGATATACAAAACATAGGGAGTATTCTCACAATAATCAATGGGTGGATTTTGTAAAATACTGCTGTGAGTGCAACATATCCATCCCAGAAGAAAAACGAAATAACTTTGATGAGGCGTTTCAAAATGCACCGGTCAATGATATTTTCATGCATGGATTATCCAGGACCCTGCATCGGGAAGCTTTAGAATATTTAGATTCGCATCCTGATTATAACCCTGCTAATTTCCTGCAATTTCAGCTCGAAGAGTGGAGTGGAATCGGACAATTGACATTAAACACATGCATTTGCAGGAACGCTGAGGCTCTTAATATATAATGATACGGTGATGAATGCTACCTACATTAGTAGATGTAGGTAATCGAGGTTTTTTAAAGTTTGACAGAGATACTATTATAACCGCATTGTATCAATATCCCACAAGTTATCCACTGCATTTCGACAATATTATATTCTTTATCAACAGGCTAATAGAAACTCCAATAGAAAAGATTTTAGAACTTGAACCGCAATTGATAAAAGAAAAACTGGATTCATTGGTTAGGACACCGGAATAAAAAAGATTTTGATAGATGAATTGTTATTTATATATCCAACTGTTACGGAAAATACCTTTAGCGATTACTCCAACTTTCTAATCATACTCAACCATCAATATGGGAACAAAATAAATTTTTCTGTTATGAAGAAGTTGCTGATGGTGGTCAATGTCGACTGGTTCTTTCTGTCACATCGTAAGGACATTGCCATTAAAGCTCAGGAAGCAGGATGGGACGTTACCATTGTGGCTCACGATACCGGTAAAGGTGATGTCATCAGGAATCTTGGTTTGAAGTTCATTAATCTGCCGATAGATTCCACGGGTATGAATCCATTACATGAACTTAAGACACTTAAGTTCCTATGCTGTTTATACAGCAAGAATCGCGATGCGATAATTCACCACGTCGGCCTTAAAAACATACTTTGGGGTAGCTTAGCTGCCCGCAAGGAAAAGGTCAAGGGTGTAGTTAATGCAATCAGTGGTCTCGGATCTTTGTTTGTCAACGAGCAGTCTCTGTTAAACAAGGTATTGATTAAAGTCCTAAAATTCGGTCATAAGCATAGGAATCTGAAAGTCATATTCCAGAATCATGATGACGAAAGGCTGTTTGATGAAAAGCATATCGTTACCCCGGATCAAAAACGATTCATCAAGGGTTCCGGCGCGGATCTTAATGATTTCGCTTTTGTCCCGATGCCGACCGAGGGTAAAATAAAAGTCATCTTTACCGGACGCATGATTGAAGAGAAAGGGGTACTTATTCTTATTGAGGCTGCGGAAAATCTTCGTAAGGAATTTGAGGACTCTGTTGAATTTCAGTTGGTAGGCGGTCTGTATCCTAATCCAAAAGCTCTTACCAAAGAAGATATAGAATCCCGCTGTGACGGCAAGTACATCACTTGGCTTGGATATCGGACCGACGTCAAGGATTTATTATCTGCCGCTTCCATTGTTGCATTCCCAAGTTATTACAGGGAGGGATTACCTAAATCGTTGATTGAGGCCAATGCAATCGGCCGACCGATTATTACCACTGATTCCATCGGATGTAAAGACACAGTCGAGGATGGCGTCAATGGTTTCCTTATTCCTATCAAGGACAGTAATGCTTTGGCAGATAAGTTAAGGAAATTACTTACGGATTCAGAATTAAGAATCAAGATGGGTAAAGCTGCAAGATCCATAGCTGAGAGGGATTTCTCATTATCAGACGTCATTGACAAGCATCTTAAGATTTACGACGAATTATACACAGACGCGAAATGACGCATATTCTGATTACCGGAGCGAACAGTTTTGTCGGCACATAGGTTGACTCGGAATATGAATGCGGAATGTTTTATTGAATGAAGTTCTCGCTGCTAAGCGATGAATCTGTATAAACTGATGAAGATGGCCGTAGGCCATGGATTGCCACAGCCTGTGAAGCTGGCGGGATTGGCGGCGATGTTCCGTCTGCGGCGTCGTACAGCTGGAGTGTTCCTCGACCCGGTATTAGCCTGCAACCTGCGTTGCAGGATGTGCTATTTCTCCGATCCGGTGAAACGGGCCTCTATGAAGGGCTTAATGTCTCAAAGTCAGCTTAACGAATGTGCCAAGGCAATTTTACCATACGCACTCAAGCTGCAGATTGGCTGCGGTGCGGAGCCGACCCTCTATCCCC